>JAEEGL016811340.1_pt1 | contig 17380 bp, 14 predicted proteins | sample 9134231 | NCBI WGS metagenome assembly JAEEGL01 (sample SAMN16246548, study PRJNA631951) | gut metagenome | biome: gut microbiome; feature: rumen; material: fiber-attached | host: Bos | place: Iran: Karaj | collected 2018-10
AATAAAACTTGTTTTTTCAGACTTATAAGCCAGACAGCAGATATTATCATGAATACCTTGTTCAATTTTTAATTTATCATGCATTGTTGTTAAGGTCTTACCATCTGCAACACCGCAAAGTTCATAACAATTATACTTTTGAGAGAGAGACCTAAGTTCCTTATAAAAAATGCGGCAATCAAATGCACTATGTCCCAAGGTAATATGTAAAACATTATATTTTTTGGTATCCATTATTCAGCCCTACTCAAAGTCATTCAGTTTAACATTACCCCAATGCCGTGATTTCCATTCTTCGTCCAATAGCCTTTCTATCTCAAAATATATTTTGTCTACTTGATCCATCAATTGATAATGACCCTTTTCCTGTAGTTGATAAATCTGGAAGTAAACTTGATATATCCCATAAGATAAATTTGAAATATCAAAAGATAATTTTTCTTTAAAAGTACCAACCTCATAATTCCTAAATCTATACTTTGGCTGAATAAAACCAACTGGTACATCTGCGGAGTTTTGAACAATTGCAGCTAATTCAATACCTTCTAATGGTTTATTGACAGCCCATTCAATACTAAAAATTATCTTATCAGTGTATTTATACGAAGGTATAGACTTATCAAAACTGATTCTATTTATATGGCAAGCATTTCCTAAACTATAACTTCCTTCTTTTCTTCTAAATTTTGTGAAATCATATTCCGCCTTTAAAAAGTCCTTCCCCTGGACTCCATACATTGCAACAGCTTCTTCAATATCACCATAAAAAGCTATCTTTCCTTTATTCAGAACTATCCCTTTGTTACAAAGCTGTCTTACAGCAGCAAGGTTATGACTTACAAACAGAACCGTTCTTCCGGATCCCGTGCTCAATTCATTCATTTTGCCTATGGCTTTCTTCTGGAAAGATGCATCCCCTACTGCCAGTACCTCATCTGCAATTAAGATATCGCTATCCAAATGGGCTGCAACTGCAAAAGCAAGCCGTACATACATACCGCTGGAGTATCGTTTTACAGGGGTATCAATATACTCCTTGATTTCGCTGAATTCAATAATCTCATCCATCTTAGAAGCTATTTCAGCCTTTGACATTCCCAGGATAGCTCCGTTTAAATAAATATTCTCTCGGCCTGTCATTTCAGGATGGAACCCGGTTCCCACCTCAAGGAGCGAAGCAACTTTTCCATTTATATAAATATCGCCGGATGTGGGCGGGGTTATTTCACTTATAATCTTTAAAAGAGTTGACTTCCCTGCTCCATTCTGCCCGATAATACCAACTCTATCTCCCTTCTTTATCTCAAGATTCAAATCTTTGAGTGCCCAAAAACCCTCCCTTGACCCTTCATGCATATTAATAATTTTGCTGTTAGGATCTTCTTTTCCCCGTTTTAAGGCTATCCAAGACTGGATATCTTTAATCAATGTTCCATTATTAATCAACCCCAACCTATAATATTTTGAGAGATTTTCTATTTTTATTGCAATGTCTTCCATAAATGCCATTAATTATTGTTTAAATAACATCAACGAACTTCTTCTCGTTTTGTCTGAATAGGATTAATCCAAAGAAACAGAACAAACCAGTTATAAGCAAACTATATATACAATTCCAAACAGGAATCTCCCCTGCCTGGAAAAAAATAAGCCTGAATAATTCTATCGGGGCCGAAACCGGATTTAAATAAAATAGAATCTTCATTTGCCCTGGAATCTGACTTAATGGATAAACTACAGGAGTAGCATACATCACAAGAGAAACAAGAAAGCTTAATACCATAATCAGATCTCTGTATTTTGTTGTTATTGAGCTTATAACCAGCCCCATCCCTCCAGCGAGAAGTCCCAGCCATAATACAAGCAAAGGGAAAAATATAATCATGAAAGAAATTTTGATTGGAATGCCTTTATACAGATAAACCCCATATATAATTGCAAATAGACAGAATTGAATTGTCAATTTAATAATTAGAACAATTATATCCGCTATAGGTACAGTCAACCGCGGGAAATATACCTTTCCAAATATTCCTTTGTTAGTAATAAAAACATTCGAGGTTTTTATTAAACATTCGCTGAAAAAAGTCCAAAGCATGGTCCCGCCAAAATAGAACAATGGTTGGGGAATTCCATCCGTTCCAAGGTGAGCCAAATTACCAAATACAATCATATAGATTATTGTTGATATAATCGGTGAAATCAGATACCAAAGAGGCCCTAAAATAGTTTGTTTATAATAAGTTATGATATCCCTTTTAATAAATAGAGAAATCAAATCACGATATTTCCATAACTGCTTCAGATTAAAATCAAGAAGCTTGGTTTTCGAGGAAATATGTTTATCAAATTGTATATTTATTTTCATCATTCAAATGTTTATTAATATTTTAAAAGCCAGAAATATTGTATATATGAGAAATCGATGAGGTCCACTTATTTATATCACGTAAATAGTGTTCAATGATATCTCTTACTGCCCCTTCTCCACCATTGACAGGACTAACATATGAAGCAAGTTGACGAACTTCCTCACAACTATCCTTGGGGCACGCAATAAAACAACAGAGTTTCATTGCTTCCAAGTCATTTAATTCATCTCCTATATATCCAATATCTTCTCTAATCAAAGAATGCTGTTTACAAAAAGCTTTTAAAAATTCAGCTTTATTTTTTATATTTTGGAAAATATAATCCACTTTCAGTTCTTTCATTCTTCTATAAGTGGCTTTACTTTCTCGACCAGTTAAAACCATTGTTTTTATTCCTGCGGCTTTTGCCGCAAACAACCCAGCTCCATCTCTTGTGCAAAATCTCTTTAATTCATTACCCGAATCATCATATATAATACTTCCATCTGTCAGAGTGCCATCAACATCACAAACAAGTAACTTTATCAACTATTTTTCTCCTTTACGACTGTTAAATGGTTTCTTCATCTTTCATAATCTTATACGATAAACAAACACAGTATATGGAGAATCATATTTATCTCCAGCCCAACTTCCCAAACAAGTTAAATCAAGGTTATTTGCATTGGCTATTTCAACTCGAGAAAATATATAATATGTCATTTCATGCAATTTTATTTTATCTACATTCAATTCTATAGGAGGTCTTGAAAAGTTATGCCAAGTCCAAACATCCCAATATAAAGAATATAATATAGCTCTATAACCACCCGTATTATTCCAGTAGTTATAATGTTTTTCATCAATATCTAACTGAGGTTGAATTAACTCTTGAAAATTATCATGAAACTCCATACTATAATTTGAGTAGTATCCATCTGTTGTTTTAATTCCATTAAAATTCAAAACACCGGGATCTATCCCAAATCCCATACTCCATTCTCCATCATAAGAAATATCGCATTTTATTTTTTCAAATAATTTAACAGAATACCACTCGGCCCAAGAATATTGATGATTAACATCATATTTAGGATTAGGTTTAAATGCTCCTTTAAGTAAAAAATGAAAATCATTATACATGGAGTTAATTGGTTTATATGCAGAATCAAGTGCCATTGAGTAAAGAATAATTAAAAACAATGAAAGGATGCATACTAAATATTGACGAATATGACTCATAAAAAAAGCCAACAAAACCAACCATAAAAAAGGCGAAAGGTAATGCATTCGTCCAAAACTAAAACCATTTAAGAAAGGAAAGAAAAAAGTTCGCAGAATATGGTTATTATCAAAGGAAGTTATTAAAGTATTAAAAATAATCATAGTAAAAACAGTAATTGATAAAATGAACTCATTTAAGCATTTATTATCCTTTAGTAAAAATAGTTTTTCTAAAAGAAAAACTATATAAAAAATGCAAACAGGAATTGCGATATACTTTAATACCGCAGCCCCAGTATGATAATAATGATAAAATAAAAAAATCTTTGGAAAAGACTTAAATGAAGTTATAATAGTATCAGTATATTTGTTTTTTACAAGTCCTTTAATCGTCTCTGTATTTTCTCCAAAAATCTGATAGATTAATCCATGATTAAATATACTATATACCAATAACATTATTAATACCGGTAAAAACATATCCCATCTACGTTTCAAAATTACAATAATTAAACATATTAAACCGGTATAGGCTAAAATCCATATCCCAATTAAAGAAAAACTCATCGTTGAATAAAACAAAGGCAGAAACAACAACAGTTTTTTATTGCCATTATAATAAAATTGGAATATACAAGCAACCCAAAGGGGAATTGAAGCAAAACCAAGGGCAGCATGGGGCCATGTTCCTAACAAACCAAAAATTATTCCACACAGACCAAATGAAAATGAATCAACTTTAAAGAAGTTTGCCAGTGTTCTAGATAGAAGCAAAAAGCCTAATACGCTTATAATAAATGCCAGAAGTCGGGTAATCATATAAGCAGCAAAAGGAGGAAATAGCATATAAATCCATGCTTCCAGTGACAGACCTATAAGATACTCAGCACGAGTAACATCACCATGAAGAAAAGGAATTTCATTATCATACTTCCAGAACAAGTCATTATCTCGAATCATCTTAAAAATAGGAATATTTGAATCTAAATTATCGTTTATGCATAAATGAACATTTTCCTTCTCCATACAAACAACAACAACTAAAAAAACGCAAATAAGAATTGCTATGGAGAAAACAAATATTTCTTTTTTATTCATCGGAAGCAACCAAAAAAAATAGAAAAATTATTTAATAAAAGCAACGCTCAATTTATCACCTATTGGCAAATAATTTAAATTATTTTTATCAGAGAATTCTTTTACTGCATCTTTTACTTTAGAAAAGGCAAACTTATCGAATAGCAATGTCGAAAAATAATCATGGACAAGAATCACGCCACCCTTAACAAGTCTTGGCCAAAAATAATTTAATCCCGCAAGTGTTGGGGCATACAAATCAAAGTCAAGGTTTACAAAAACAAATTTATCGTCTATTCCTTTAGTTGTATCTGGAAAAAAACCTGATTTTATTATAACATTTTTAGGACTTGTCATCTTATTCATTACTGTATTAGGGGACACTCCACTGATTTTAAACTCCCCTTTCCTTCCGGCGATATAACCTTCTTCATTTGACATGTCTCTTTCATCGAATCCATCGAATGTGTCAAATAAGTACAATTTTTTATTTGGAAAAACTTCGTTAATCTCTTTCGCAAAATCTCCCTCAAAAACACCACCCTCTGCACAATTTCCTTCTATATCTTTTTCATTTATAATTGTGGCTAAAAACTTTAGGAAAGTTGATCGAACAACAAATGTTTCTTCATATATTTTTTTAACGAAATTGTCATCGATAAATGCTTCTTTAACTTTAAAAATATTGATCAATTTTGTTTTAACAGAAATATACCCTTGAACTGTAGCAATAACCACTACATATGCTTGCAAATTTATTATTATTTCAGGATTAAAAACCTCTATCCCATTAACCTTTGTTCCCCAAAGTTGAGAATTCCCATCAACAACAATAATTTTGTCATTTGGATATTTTTCTTTAACAGCTGGTAATATTGTTCTAAATATTATTCCACCACCATATATAACTATTGTTTTTTTAATAGCATCCATTTCCCCTCCTCTTATTTCTTAACATTATTCCAATCTTTTAACCCATACCAAGCTTTTGCACACTCAAAGTCCAATTCATCATCAATATCCATGCTACTATATTTATCCAGAATAAAAGAATAAGGCTTAGGGCCAATATAGTAATTCCACTCTATCATTTTTGTCCTTGGAGCAATATATATACCGCCCGTTGCAATATAAAGGGGTTTCAATTGTTGCGATGGGACTTGTTTTTTCCCTTGTTCATAGTTTATCGGTCCATTTAAATTGCGCAAAAAGAGTCTAACTTCTTCTACTGAAAGCAATGAATCATACCCTTCTTTAACCTTCTTGTAATAAGTATTGATTGCCAATATATACTGGTCTGGAGAAACAAGTGGGGTGGTGCAAGGAGCCCACATAACATTTTCGCAATCAATGTTTTCACATATATGCGCTATTACCTCCCCCATGGTTTTTGTTTTCTCATCACAGTACTCTGGAGCTCTTTTATGAACCAACACACCCTCTTCTTTTGCCATTTCAAGCATTACATCAGAATCAGAAGAAACAATAATTCCATCCAAAAGATCAATCTGTTTTAGCTGTCTAATTTTGTGAACAAGAAGATTACTTTCCCCAAAAGGACGGATATTTTTGTTTTTCACCCTTCTGCTTCCAGCCCGAACAGCAATAACTGCCATTAGTTTTTTCATTTGTTATTTTCTCCTAAATTACCATTCTTTAAGAATAGTCTTTCTATCCATATAATCACATTTCATTATCTCAGGATCCTCATAATATGAGTCTCCTTTAATATGTGTGGTTGATACTTCTTCAAAAATAGCCCCACCTTTTGAAGCAAAAGAGTGTTTATCATAACGCATAACTGTCATAATATCCCCTGGTTTCATATTATGTACAGTACCATTTATTACACATTCAAGATCGCCATATAACAATTGGAATGTTTCTTCTTTTATCGCATGGTAATGTGTTGGATGTGCCTGTCCAGGAAGAACAATAATTATTTTTTTACAATATTCTCGGTTTATTATATTTAATATTGTGCATCCTATTTCTCTAAATTTCGTAATACCATAGTGATGAGAAATTTCTGCATCAATATTTTCGCCTATAGCAACTCTTGCTTCAAGCAGTAATCCTTTTACATCATGTATTGCAGAACGTAATTTTTTAATGTCAGTTATTTCATTTTTTTCAACTATAGCTTCATTCTTTGCATAATCCTTTGTTGCTTTAAGCCCCTTAAAATATTCTCCACTCGTCATCTGCCCTTCGGAACAAGGCATTGCAAAGAATATATCGCTTTCTTTAATTATCTGTCCTTTTTTTATCTCTTTATTCGCAAAAATACCTCTTTGAAGTGATCTAAGTGAAGAAATCTCGGCTTCGCTAATAAACTTCTGAGTTCCTTTTATCTCACACAAATTTCGTGCCTCAACAACCTTTTTTATCCAGGCATCCACCTGCTTGGGATTAAGTGAATATTTGTTTAAAGTTATATTTTCTGTTGGTACACCTACATGACGTTCTAGTATTGTAGCTCCTTTTGCTATTGCCATCATCTGTATTATATTATTATCTGGATTTTCGTGACCAGAATAACCTATTGCTATTTCAGGATATCTTTTGCTTAACTTATCAATAAAATCCAATTGGATATGTTCATCTGGTGCTGGATACTCGGCAATGCAATGTAATAATGCAAATTTACATTTCCTATGAGTGAAAAAAGTATAAATATTATCAATATCCTCAATTGTTTTGCCACCAGTAGAAACAATTATTGGTTTATTTGCTTTAGCAACTTTATCTAGTAGTGGCCAATCATTAGCACTGCAACTTGCAATCTTTATTATTCCCAAATCTTGCTTCATACACCAATCAACACCATCCTCATCAAAAGGTGTACTCATTGCAAGCATTCCCTCATTTTGAATAGCCTTTACTAGAATTGAAAAATCTTCATATGCCAGTCTTGTGCTCTCAAATCTAGGGATATGATTAATATCTTTTCTTCCCTTATAATCGGGATGAATAAAAGTATCTAAATTTCTATATTGTAGTTTTACCGCACATCTTACTGTATATTTTTTTGCAATATTACCTAACTCTTTAATTATTCTTAACCCGTGATTTAAATTGCCTTGATGGTTGTTTGCCATTTCAAAAATAATCAGATCATTAAAAATCTCTTGCTGCATAAAATCTCCTCAAATGTTTTTTATTTAATTTATAAGTTTACTATTTCCGAAAGTCCATAACAAAACTTATCAGCGAATAATTTTACTTCTTCTATCGAAGGTATTTTAGCCTTAACATTATTTTTCATACTTTCTTCATACAATCCTTCAAACATTATAATCTCACAATTCAATCCAAATGATTTTAGATATATCATTATAGAACTTGTGGTTACAATTAATATATCTTTTCCTTTCAAATATGGCAACAACACCTCTGCTGGGATAGTATTGTCTATCTCAATTGTTGCCGTTTCTTTACCAAAATCATACTCTTCCATATCGCGTGGGTGCTTCTTTAATATTACACAAGAATATTTATTTGATATATAATTATTTAATTTTTGAATATATTTTTTAGTATTTACAACAAAATTGTCTAATGGCCTTGTCATTAAAACTGCATCTACTTTATCAAAGTTATAATTAGTTTGAGTTAAATAAATCTGCTTTATTATTTGATCAAAAAGAATCTTGTCTGTTCCCGTTTCTGAATATAGCAGACGCATTTCTTTATAGTTTCTATACTCCATTTTTTCTGGTTGACTACAGTATTTTATACAATACTTATCTGTATTTAACCAGAACCATCCAGGACTACTATACCCCATAATTGACAAAAAAAACCCTTGCCAAGCATATGACGAATTCAATTTATTTCGCGGGATATGTTTTAATCTTTTTCCATAATCATTTATTCCGTCTTCTAAAATAATAACCTTCTTTTCTTTTCCCAAAGCCACACATGCCCCAGAAACAAGACCAACATCGGCAATAACAACGAGTTCATCATATGCATCTATATTGACATATTGGCAAAGAAACTTTTTGCAAAAAAATGATCTTTTTCCAATGATAAAAAAAATTACCATTTGAATAAAAATAATTATCTTTTTTGATAATGAACAAGTCCAAAAACTTGTATTATCTCTATATATATTTTTAAAAACACCTGTTTTTTCGCAATAGGGGTGCATATATTCGTTCTTTTCGCCATTAGCCAAACAAAGAGCATCCCATTCTTTTTTATTATTTTTATTATTGCAATAATACCAAATAAATTGATACAAATTATGAGGATCGTATATTACTGCCAAACCCTTTTTCATAATAACTCCTAGTCGTTAAACAAAACAGAGAAGAAATCCCTGAAATTATAAGGATTTGCTTCTAGATCCTTTGGCAATTCATCTGCGACTTTGCAAAGCAAATCATAATCCATTGTTGCCTGGGTGATTTTACTATAGGCAATGATAAGCCTCATAGGATCAACATTTTTTTCGTTGCAGCAACGATATATGTCTTTTAGAAAACTGGAATGGAAACCTGAATAACCACATACCAGATCCAGGGGATGCATCGGAGTTTTCTTTGATACATCCCCTATAATAGTATATCCGTATTCCAATAGACGCGGAATATCTATATCTAAAGGATACCCTTGTTTCTCTAGAATCATAACCAACTGCTCTGTCGGAGCATTTCCAAGGCTTCTTCCTAGCCCCTGTAATGAACAGTCTATAAAATCAAAACCAAGCTGAATGCATTTAAGACTGTTTGAAACTGCAAGACCAAGATTGTTATGGCCATGAAAACCCAGCATGATATCGGTTTTCTTCTTTATGGCCTCATAATACTTTTCTATATCTTCTGGTAACATACACCCGGCAGAATCCACAAGATAAGCCACATCTGCCCCATACCCCTGTACAAGTGATACTTTTTCTGCCAGTTCTGTTGGTGAAAGAATATAAGATTTCATAAGATTAATAGATGCCAACAGGCCCTGCTTTTTAGCTTCTTTTAGGTATGGTTCTGTTTTTTCAACCATGTCAGCATTTATTCCTACGCGGATAAAAGAAACCCCATTGTCAGCAGCCAGCTTAACATCTTCAAGGCGGGCTATACCAGGAATACAGAAAAAACCGAATTTTGATTTTTTCAAAGCCTGCTGTGCTGTTCGCATATACTCTAAATCAGAATGCAGGGAATACCCATACTTTGCGGAACTAGCGTTTAATCCAAGCCCATGTCCTATTTCTATGTATTCAAAACCCAGTTTTTCAAGCTTTGAGATAATTGCTGCTACATCATTACAGGAGAATTTAAAATCTACAGCATAACTTCCATCGCGGATTGTTGTATCAAATATCTTCATTTCTTTCTTATCAACCCTATTATTTCCAACCTCTTATTATAAGTATAAAAACTTATTACCAAGAGAACACTTATAAAACAAAAATAACGTAACATGGTATTTTTATAAATCAAAAGAAATAAGGCACAACTTATTATTATAATAACAGAAAACAAACAAAAATATCTATCAGAGTATAGGCCTTTGTGTAAGAACTGAATTAACGCACGCCCCAACAGAACCAAAATCACATAGGAAAAAAATGAAGTGTAGGCCGCTGCTATTGCTCCATATCTGGGAATAAAGATTAGGTTTAAAACGACATTACTAATTGCCGCCATGGCAACACATAAAGAAACTTTTCCTGCTTGCTTATAAAAAGTTCCTACAGTTGAATAAAAAGTATTTAGAACAAGCATACAAGAACCCGCCAAGAATGGGGGAATATATCTAAAGTCCCAATAAGAAGAAGGGGCCAATATTTTAACCACTTCCGGAGAAATCATCAACATACCAATAGATATTACTAAAAAAAAGAATAGGTACCATTTCTGAATATTCTTTATGTCTGCATAATTTCCAGAATCTAATGTATGATAAGCCCATGACTGGAAAGCCCCATTGGTAGCCTGCAAAAAAGCATACAGAATATTTCCAATACAATAAACCAAGCCATAAACCGCAGTAAATTTTGCACCCACAAACCCTGTAATCATAATATGATCACTCTGCTGCATCACCATATATGCTATTGAGCTGAGAATCGAAGGAACTGATATTTTTAATACATACGAATAGTATTTTTTATTCCATAACTTATAGTTTCCAGCAAGCATAATGACAAATAAAACAAGAGCGCAGATAAATACGCCTGAGGCGCTGCCGATAACACGTTCATAATATGCATTTGTTTTGATACTATAAATTAAAAGACTGCTAAACAACACCTGTAAAACATTAGGAAGCATCATAAGAAGGCTTTTAATCTTATATCTATTCTCCATATTTGCATAATTGTTGTAAAAATTAACTACAAAGAAAGAATAAGCATGCAACAAAGCAAAAATCAAAACAAAAAATGAAAGTTGTTTTGTTGATATTCTATTGAAAATACTTGTAAAAAATATTAAAGAAATAGTCACTCCAATAAAAACTAAAACAGAAAGAAAGAGAACAGATGCCCTGAACTGTTTTCGATCTTCCTTAAAGTCAAAATAGCCATTTTGTAAACCGACAAATAGGTTTGCACCTACAAATGGAGTAAGCAAAGCTACCACAGAGTAGTATGTTGTATATAGCCCATAATGTTCTTGGGACATTATCCTAGTAAAGATAATGCTGCTTAACAGCATTATTCCCTGTCCTAGGCAATTAGCAATTATGTACCAAATAGACGCGTTGAAAAAAATGCTTGTTTTATCTTTCATTTATAGTAGTTCTTGGACTTTTCCAGAAATAAACGCTATATCCTTTTCATCATACCGCTGATCAAGTGGCAAAAACAGAGTATCTTGGGTCAAATTCTGTTCCAATGTTTTACCAAATTGTTTATCTAAACACTGGCTCCAAAGCGTGGGGACATAAATCTTTTCTTTTATCAGCTTTTCTTTTATATTCTTCCCTGCATTCAAAGGATAAATATAAGGAGTGCTTTCTTTTTCACACTTAATGTGATTTTTTTCTGCAAAATACTGCTGATAAATATTGAAATTTCTTTTACGAATCTCTTTAATCTTTTCATAATCAATACGGAAAAGGAGTTCTTCTGTAAAAACTGAAATACCTGAGTAATTGGTGTTAATGTATTCGTCCACCTCTTTTTTTTCTTGGTAGCAGCTGTTTGTTCCCTCTTCCAAGCTCTTTATAAGATAACTTGATATTTGGTTGGAGGTGGTTTTCTTATATACTTGGACTATTTTTCTTTCTGATATCAGATATCCACCATCTGGAACACCAAAAAACTTCTTGCAGGAATAGAGATTGAATACATTTTCCCGCATAATCGGTTTGTTATAGAAGGAATGGGCATTATCAATCAAAAATGTGGTTTTGGGGTTGTCTGCAACATATTTCTGAACCGTTTTATCCATTATTCCAAAATAATCTACTAGATAAACTGCTTTCCCCTTCGGGGTGTCTATCTTGGGTAATAGATTGTCATCCAAGTAATAAAAATCAACTTTACTAAAACTCTTTTTCAGTTCTTTTATAACATTTGGGCAAAGATAATATGGAACAAGAAGTGTTCCGGTCCCAAGATTTCTGCTTATCAGAGGCAAAGCCGCCTTTACAGTATTAAAAGCCAGCAGATTTGAATATTCGTGATAATAAGGCTGTACCCCACCGAGATTCAACTCTATCGGAAGGAATCCACCATATTCTTTTTTTGTCCGTATAAGTTCAGTCAAGATTGATTTTTTCCTTAATTAAGAATTGCGGCGCTCTGTTAATTGACATATATATTCTTCCCACATATTCTCCCAATAACCCCATAAACAAAAACGAGAAACCAAAGAAGAATACTATCAAAGCTATTGTCGTTGTATAGCCAGCAGAAATCTGGGGATTAATTATCTTTTTAATAATAGTGATAATTCCAAAAATGAACCCTAAAGCTGCAAAAATAACTCCGCTTATTGTTGCAATCCTAAGAGGTTTTATAGAGAAGTTGGTAAATCCATTTGCCCATAAGGCAATCATCTTCTTTAAAGAATAACCAGATTTCCCTTTTAGTCTCTTTCTTTTTGTTACTTCTACATTACAGGCATTTTTTGAGCACCTGAGCATCAGGCCTCCAAGATATGGATACGGGTTCTCATATTGAAGCATATTATCTATGATGAACTTTCTGGTACACCAGAAGGTTGTCAATTCTAATCCTTTTGGCTTATCTATAAGCCAAGTTGCCATTGACTCATTCATAAAAGTACCGAATTTACGGAAAAGGCTCTTTTTCTCGGTCTGTGAATATTTTGCCTCTACCACATCATATCCTTCCTGGATTTTGGCAAACAGATTGGGGAAATCGCTGAATGGGGTCTGCCCATCATCATCTCCACAAACAACATAGTTTCCTGATGCATAGTGTATAGCCGCCATGACCGCAGAAGGTTGTCCAAAGTTCCGAGCAAGATTGATTCCTTTTACAAAGCTTTTTTGCATAGCAATCTCTTTTATCTTGTCATAGGTTGTGCCATCGGGAGAGCAATCGTTAACCAGAATTATCTCAAAATCATACGCTGACAGTTGTTCTGTCATTGTCTTTTCAATCTCGGCAACAACTTCATCCAGTGTATTCGTTGAGTTATAACATGGTATTACAAAGCTGATTTTTTCCTTGCTCATTCAAATGTTACTCCTACTTCGCTTAAAATATCATCCATCTGTCTCGAAAGCTTCTCCATATCGCTTCCGCCGATAATAAAATGACCAGGTCGCATACGTCCGAACTTAAGATCTTCCAGCACATCCCCTGGCTTAACATTAAGCTGGTAATCTATCATGTTAGGAATATTTGCCAGGAAGTCTTTTCCATGAACATTTATAACTTTTCCTTTTCCAAAGTCAAAGAATCGCATTATACTATAGTGGTTTTCCAGATAACTCTTATCAAAAACAGGTTGCTTTACAGGCTCACCTAATGCCTGCCTAATCAGGTATTCATAATTATCAACACCAGACATAAAAGGAACAATTTTCCCAGACAGGTTGCTACCACCACCCCGAGCCCCTGCTTCAATCAGATAGAACCTGCCTTTGTCAAATTTGTATTCTGAATGGGTAAGACCAAATGGGATACCTGCTGTTTCAATAAGCTGTCGATTTGCATCTCTAATCTTATCATAGTCGTATTTGGAATGGTAATAAGAATAGGTCTGCATCTTGGACACATTGGGATTCTGCTTATACATTTCCTTTATTGAGATGCACATAGGATAATACGCCCCATTTACCACCATTCCATCTATGGTAAACTCATCTCCACCCACATATTCCTCTATAAGGAACTCTTTTCTACGGTTTGACCAGGATAAGGTTTCTTCATAATGGGCTTCTATATCTTCGGCTTTGTTGATTGTAAATACACCTCGGCTGGACTGACTGTCTATAGGTTTGATTATCGCTTTTTTGTATTCTTCAAAGAAAGGAATGGCCTCTTGTGCGTTTTTGCACACTTTGAAGGCTGGAACGGTTATTTCTTGCTTCTTACAGAAAACCCGCAGCTCTGATTTATCAGAGAAAAGATTGGCTTTTTCTATTCCTATTCCTCTCAATCCCAGCTTCTCGTTAAGGTAAGCAACTGTTGGTACTGCTATATCGCTCTGATCAGAAATAACAGCATCTGGCTTATATTTCTGGGCAATCTTTAAGTTGGTCTCCTTGTCCAGGACATTTGCAACTTCACAGTAATCAGAATATGGGAAAGCGGGAGACTGTTCATATAAATTTGAACAGATAACTGTATGTCCCAGCTTCTTTGCTTTTTTTATCAGTTCAATCTGCCAGTCTCCGCCGGCAATCACCATTATCTTAGCCATTCTTTTCTACTTTGTATGTCATATGGCGATTAATCCAGTAATCAAAATTACCATCAAAACCACCTTTGTATTTATAAACAATTATATGTTTTATAATACTATTTTGAAAAATATCGTCTGTTTTTTCATAATATTTATTTACAAATTCGTTGTAATTAAAAAAATCATCCTCTATTGACAACTTCTCATCTCTGCCCAAATCAACATAAATTATTATTGAAGGGAAAGCTCCCCTGCGCTGATAATATTCATATAGTTTTACCGGCATATTCTTATGGTATGTATAATTAAGACTATCCCAAGTTGTTATGTCGCACATCAACCCTTTATGCATCATTAAATACCCAACTGGAACATTGTCCCTAAATGCATAATATTCTTTATCATTTACCACAGAATTTAAATATTTTTCTAGTTTAGGAAGGGCGATTGCTCTATCTTTCGAAGTAAAGATACCCTTATATACCCCTTCATTTACCTTATAACTTAAATTTCCCAAATTACTATCACGATATATATATTTATAATCAGCGACTCCCATGAACAAGATACAAACAACAGTAAATAACATTGCAATTATTCTAAGAAAATTGCTTTTATACTCAAGTATAAATATAATAAATGCTCCTAATACTGGAACGGCTGAAACAAATCTTGTTAACGAAACACTATTATCTGCATAAAATATTAAAATAAAAGGTAAAAATATTGGATATATGCCTATATAAAGCAAAAGTGGGAATTTTTTATACTCTTGCAAGACAAATAGAATCACCATACATAAAACTCCAAGAATTCCCAATCTCCAATTATAAAAATCATTGCCTAAATATTTATACGATTTCAAAAGAATTATAAAAATGCTGATTAAGACCCCAAATAGAAAACATTTTTTCTTCATATTTTTACCTTGTTCTCTATATAAAAGCAGATAGACAAGGGTGGCAACAAAAGTAGAAACAAAAAGAACAACAATTATTGTTGTTTTGTTCAACAAAACAAGCATTTTAATTTTATGAATAATTGAATTATGATATGTTACACCAGATTGGTATGGTCTAAGCATATTATTTATTCCGGCAATTAACGTCTTAATACCAACCCGACTACAAATGAGAGCAAAAATAAATAATAATTCAAAAATACCACCTAAAAAGCAAGTGCAAATATTTATGACTTTATTCTTTATTCCTTGTGTGCGAATTAAAATCACCAAGACAAATATTAAAATTGCAATTAAGTGCATGGGGTGTGCTAAAACAGACAAACACATTAAAAAACCGGCAATAAATAGTTTTATCATGTGATATCTTCCATTACACTCTATAGCATCATAAATCAAAACACTAACTACCAATGTTAATGTCGTTGAAACAGTATTATAGCAATAATTATATAGCCCTAAACCAGAAGAATATGGTATTAAGAACCCAATATATAATAAAGCATTAATTGGCTTGATTTGCTTTCGTATAAGAAAAAAAACAAAACTTAAAGAAATAAGCCAAAACAACATAAAGCTTACTCTGGAAAAAATAACAACACCTTCTAGACTGGGCACAAAATATTCATAAATTGCAATCTGAGGAATAAGCAAGAATATTCCACCAGTCGCATAAGTATAATTATTATATGCATATGGGATGTTTCCATGAAGCATTGTAATGGCATCTGATACATAATATGCTTCATCTGTCAATTCGGTGCCATAAAAGCATCTTAAAATCATCAACAAGCTTGCAATAATACAACCACACAAAACAAGGTAAGTGAGAGTTTTTTCATGTTTTGAATTCAAGTTAATTTGCATTAATTATGTTTAATGAAATAATTTTTTACAGATTCAATTATCGTAGATTGTTTTTCTTCATTTAACCCATACCATAATGGAAGACGTATAAGTCTTTCACTTTCTATGGTTGTATACTGATCTTTTCCAGAGAGCCTTCCATATTTCTGTCCTGCGGGCGCAGAATGTAAAGGAATATAATGAAAAACTGCCTGAATATCTTTTTCTTTTAGACAAAAAATCAAAGCTGTTCTTTCATCAATATCTTTACACTTTATATAAAACATATGTGCATTATGCTGACACTCGTTGGGAACAATCGGCAAATCAATTTGTCCATTTAATGTACTAAAGGCTTTATGATACTTATTCCATATTTTTAATCGTTCATTATTAATCTCGTCTGCTTTTTCTAACTGAGCCCAAAGATAAGCTGCATTCAAATCAGAAGGAAGATAACTGGATCCATAATCAACCCAAGTGTATTTATCTATTTGACCACGAATGAATTTTGAACGGTTTGTCCCCTTTTCCCGTATAATCTCAGCTCTTTCTATATCTTTTTCATTATTGATGACTATTGCCCCACCTTCTCCCATGGAATAATTCTTTGTCTCATGGAAGGAATAGCATCCGAAATCTCCTATTGTCCCCAGTGCTTTACCCTTATAGGAAGACATAACACCTTGAGCGGCATCTTCTACTACCTTTAGGTTATGTTTCCTGGCAATAGACATTATTGTGTCCATCTCACAGGCCACCCCAGCATAATGTACAGCAACTATCACTTTTGTCCTAGGTGTTATAGCTATCTCAATCAACTTCTCATCAATATTCATGGTATCCGGGCGTATATCCACAAAAACTATTTTGCAGCCCCTCTGCACAAATGCATTTGCGGTAGAACAAAAGGTGTAGGAAGGCATGATAACCTCATCTCCTGGAACTACATCACAAAGCAGAGCTGCCATTTCCAGCGCGGTTGTCCCTGATGTGGTCAGAAGAACCTTCTTTGCACCAAATCGTTCTTCCATCCATCTTGAACACTTTTTTGTAAATTCGCCATCGCCACAGATCTTATGATT
>JAEEGL017088623.1_pt1 | contig 17380 bp, 12 predicted proteins | sample 9134231 | NCBI WGS metagenome assembly JAEEGL01 (sample SAMN16246548, study PRJNA631951) | gut metagenome | biome: gut microbiome; feature: rumen; material: fiber-attached | host: Bos | place: Iran: Karaj | collected 2018-10
CACAATACCGATAAGTCCATCACCAGCTTTGCAAAGGCATGTTTTGAATATGCTCTTTCAACCAAGCAGGATCTTTGGTTCTCAACCAAGGACACCATTTCCAAGATCTACGATCATCATTTCAAAGATATCTTTGCCGATATGTATGAGAAAGAGTATAAGGAGAAGTTCGAAGCTGCAGGCATCGAGTATTTCTACACTCTTATCGATGATGCAGTTGCCCGCGTAATCAGAAGCGAAGGCGGATTTATCTGGGCATGTAAGAACTATGACGGAGACGTTATGTCTGACATGGTAGCAACCGCTTACGGCGATCTTTCCATGATGACTTCAGTTCTTGTATCTCCCAAGGGAGTTTATGAGTACGAAGCAGCGCACGGAACCGTACAGAGACATTACTACAAGCACCTCAAGGGTGAGAAGACTTCCACCAACTCCATCGCAACAATCTTTGCATGGACCGGGGCTCTTAAAAAGCGTGGAGAACTCGACGGAATCGCAGAGCTGTCAGACTTTGCGGAGAAGCTTGAGAAGGCTTGTATCAAGACCATCGAAGATGGCAAGATGACCAAGTCCCTTTCTCTTATCTCTGATTGCAAGGATCCCGTTATCCTTGATTCCGAAGGATTCATCAAGGCAATCAAAGATACTCTCGAGACTTTGCTTTAATCCGGTTTCACTGATATATATAATTAATGCCTGATGCATTTGCATCAGGCATTTTTGTAATATACAAAATCCATATCGTCTTTTATGGCTTCTTCAAATCCGCAATCCGTAGGAATCAGGATTTTCTGTTCCATGCCGCGGTAACCGGGTACGGCATAAAACCTTCCTTTGAATTTCTTTTTGAGAGGACGATAGGTGTCGAAAAATGTATATCCCATGTCCCTGAAGAAACCTTTGTTACCCGTGATCATCCCAGCCATTGTGAGTTGAACATCTTCCCTGTGCAATAACGCACTTATTTCTTTTATGTTCTGATTCTTCTTTCCTACGGCCGCATAATACTTTTTTTGACTTTCATCCCTGAAGATGTATTTCTCAATAGAATGATCATCATAAGCGGCCATTGCTGCAGCGGCGGCTGTTCCACGTATGATCAGGTTATATCCCTGGATAAGTGCATATGCGGGATGTCTTTTGCCGGTTGATTTGTCGGTTAATACGAATTCCTGTACCAATGATACATCCAGCATGTCCTCAATCTTTGTCTTTTTTTCAAAGATTGTTATGGCAATAAACATGTTCAGCATATTGGCAATCCACACAGCAATGATGGGGGTCAGCATATCGCGATTAAGTATTATCAGCAAAGGCTCGAAGAAAAAGATCAACAAAGTGATGATCATGTAAATATTTTCTCCGACGGATTTCGGTCTGGTATTTACATCGGGTCTTATATATGTTCTCAGGTATGCTATATCGTATTTTTCTCTGATGGACGGATCTATCATGTATATATACTCCGGACTAATTGTCACCGCTTAAAGCTTCCCATTTTTCCATCAGGTCCTCAAGCTCTGTGTTCAGTTCATTTTGCTTTTTGACGAGTTCGTTAAGCTTTGAAGGGCTGGTTGCTACATCAGGTTCAGCCATTTTGCTCTCAAGCTCTGCGAGTTCGTTTTCAATTTCTGTGATCCTGTCTTCACACTTTTTGAGATCGTTTGCTTTCTTGCGGGCTTCAGCCTGCTGTGCTTTCTGTGCTTTCCAATCGGCTGCTCTGTCAGATGCTGTTTGAGCATAACCTGAATCCGAAGAAGCAGAAGAGGAAGCACCGCTCGCTGCAGCTGCAGAAGGCGCTCTGTAAACATCACTGGCTTTTCTTACGTCCTCTCTCTTTTCCAGATAGTAATCGTAATTGCCGATGTAGTTATCGAAGTATCCTTCATGAAGCTCGATGATTCTTGTTGAGATCTTGTTTACGAAGTATCTGTCGTGGGATACGCAGATGATGGTTCCTTCAAACTCGGAGAGTGCCTGCTCAAGAATTTCCTTGGTAGTGATATCAAGGTGGTTTGTAGGCTCATCGAGAATCAGGAAATTCGCATCGGAAAGCATGAGTTTTGCAAGGCTTACGCGTCCCTTTTCACCGCCGCTGAGAAGCTTGATCTCTTTGTAGACATTATCGTCCGTAAACAGGAATGCAGCCAGCACGGTCCTGATCTGAGTGATGGTCATGTCCGGATGCTCGTCCGAGATTTCATCATAGATCGTCTTATTCGGATCAAGTACCAAATGCTCCTGATCGTAGTAAGCCGTCTCAACATTGGTTCCCCATTTAAAAGAACCCGTATCGGATGTTTCAAGTCCGTTCAATATCTTTAAGAACGTGGTCTTGCCGGTTCCGTTGTCTCCGATAATGCAGACATGCTCCCCGCGCTTTATCTCAACATTCATGTCCTTAAAAAGAGTACGACCGTCGAAGGACTTGGACAGATTCTCTACTGTCAGAACGTCGTTACCCGGAACCTTTGAAGGCTTGAACCTGAGGTTTATCTCATTAGTGATAACTTCGGGTCTGTCCAAAACTTCTATTTTCTCAAGTGCCTTTTCACGGCTTTCGGCACGCTTGATTGATTTTTCTCTGTTAAAGCTTTTCAGCTTTTCGATTACTTCTTCCTGGTGCTTGATTTCCTGCTGCTGGTTAAGATATGCCTTCATCTGAGCTTCGAAGAGCATTTTCTTCTTGGCAGCGTAATCCGAATAATTACCCCTGTATGAATTGACACGGGTATTTTCAAGCTCGAGAACGGTATCTGCGATCTTATCCAGGAAATATCTGTCGTGGGAGACAATAAGAACTGCTCCGTCGTATGCGCTTAAATATCCCTCCAGCCAGATGACCGAGTTCATATCAAGGTGGTTTGTGGGCTCGTCCAGAATGATCAGGTCGGGCTTTTTGACAAGTATCGCACCGAGAGCCGCACGGGTCTTTTGACCGCCGGAGAGGGTGGAGGCTTTTCTGTCAAAATCTTCCTCGGTAAATCCCAGACCTTTAAGAACACCTACGATTTCCGATCTGAAGGTATATCCGCCCTTAAGATCGAATTCGGTACGGAGCTTTTCGTATCTGTCGCAGATCGCACTTACGTCGTCTGCAGTAGCCATCTGAGCTTCCAGAGAGCGGAGATCTTCCTCCATCTTAACCAGCTCGGATCTGCAAAGAAGCATTTCCTCGAATATGGTTCCGCCGCCACTGAAAGTACCTTCCTGGGACAGATATCCGAAAGAGGAATCTTTCTCGTAGGTCACGATACCGGTATCGGGTTCGGATTCGCCTGTAATAATACGCAGAAGAGTGGTCTTGCCGGATCCGTTGGAGCCTATAAGAGCGGTTTTCTGCCTTCTTTCCACGTTAAAAGAAACCCCGCTTAAAATGGGGCCTGTTTCGAATGATTTTGAAATGTTGTTTACACTTAATAACATAACTTACTTAAATCTATAACTTAACCTGTAGAATTGACAATATTTTAACATAAGTTGTAAAATCTTGTATATATGTGCAAATATTTTCGAAGCTTTTTTCACGGGTATTTTAGAGCCTTTTTTACGGCTACGGAGGTGCATTTTGGATAAGGATATTTCCCAGGCGGTTATAGGAAGATTACCCAGATACCTGCGTTATCTCGGGGAACTTAAGGATAAGAATGTCGAGAGGATCTCATCCTCGGAACTCAGCGTCCTTATGAAGGTCACGGCATCCCAGATTCGCCAGGACCTGAACAATTTCGGCGGTTTCGGACAGCAGGGATACGGCTATAACGTCGACTATCTCTACAACGAGATCAGTAAGATTCTCGGACTCGAGCATCAATATAACTTTATTATCATCGGTGCCGGAAACCTCGGAAAAGCTCTCGGAGGATATCTTAACTTTGAGAAGAGAGGATTCATTCTCAAAGGAATGTTTGATAACGCACCCGAACTGATAGGAACCGATGTCAGGGGCGTTAAAGTAATGCCCATGGAGGACCTCCCTTCTTTTATCAGGAATAACAGTATAGACATAGCGGTCCTTACCATTCCCAAGGAAGGTGCCGTATCCGTTTCGAAAGTACTTGTCGATAACGGAATCAGAGCAATCTGGAACTTTGCCCATGTGGACCTCGACGTGCCCGAGTACGTGCAGGTCGAGAATGTACACTTGTCGGATTCTCTGATGAAACTTTCATATAACATTTCAAGTTACAATGAAAACAACGCTTAAACAGCTTGGGCAAATAAATGGCTAAACAAACGGGACAGGATAAAAAAGAGAAATTTGAGTTCTCCCTCAGGGGTAAGGATGTTCCTGCACTTACTCTGGACAACAAATGGTATCACCTTCTCGGAAAAGTCGGATTTGAGGATATTAAAGACCCTGAGAAGCGCCTCAATGAACTTCTCAAAAGACAGGGAAAGGTCAATACCGAAACAAGGGAGATCAAGAAAGTAAAACGCCGCCTGATGGACGAAATTGTGTCACTGATGGATGAACAGCAGGGCGGTTCTGATGAAGCTGCATCCAAGATTGAGGAAAACAAGCGCCTTTTAAAGGATTGCAACGATAAGCTCGACCAGTACGAGGAGGAGATCATGGATCTTCCCCGTATGATAGAAGAGGTTAATAAAGAGCTTCTTTGCATAACCATGGAACATTGCTATGACACGATGCAGGGAAACACGGATGACATCGAAGAACTCGAAGAATGGATCAGAAACATTCGTATCGAGCTGAAGAAAAACCTCATCCGCAAGCAGGAAAAAGAAGCCAAGAATCACGAGATTTATAAATACATGCACGATATTTTCGGCGCCGACGTGGTGGATCTTTTTGACATGAGATACAATCCCGAGGAAAAGCATCCCAGAACCGCCGAAGAAATCGCATCTGAGAAAAAAGAAGACGAGAAGAAGGACTGAATATGTGGGTTCAAACCAAGGATCAGATTGATGAATGTATAGTTACATATAAGCGCGGGGTGGCTTATGTCGATCTTGACGCCATTATCTCCAACATGGATGCCATGCATTCCATTTTGAGAAACGATACCAAGATGTATGCCGTTATCAAGACTAACGGTTACGGACATGGAAGCCTTCCCATTGCCAAGGCACTTGAGACTGTTCCTTACGTTCAGGGATATGCCGTTGCAACCGCAGAAGAGGCACTGGAGCTTCGCGGAGAGGGAATCAAGAAGGATATTCTGGTACTCAGCTATACCTTTCCCTACAGCTACGAGGACCTTATCAAAAACGATGTCAGGATCACTGTTTTCCGCAAGGATACGATTCAGGAGCTTTCCAGAGCTGCAGCATCCGTCGGCAAGAATGCAATCGTTCATATCGCTGTTGATACAGGAATGGGCAGAATAGGAGTTAATCCCGATAAATCCGGAATTGATTTTGTAAGACACACCTTGGATGCTCCGAATATCAGAGTTGAGGGTATATTTACCCATCTTGCGAGAGCTGATGAAGCGGACAAAAAGTCCGCACTTGAGCAGGTGGCTGCATTTAAGCAGTTTATATCCGAAATATCCGAGAAAGCGGGTGCCGTAATCCCCATTGCCCATGTTTCGAATTCTGCCGCAATACTCGAACTTCCCGATTCCTATCTGGATGCGGTAAGAGCGGGTATCACAATGTATGGTCTTAAGCCCTCTGACGAGGTTCCCAAAGAGGGAGATATTAATCTTAAGCCCGCGCTCAGTCTCTTTTCACATATCACTTACGTGAAAAAAGTAAAACCGGGACAGAGCATCAGCTACGGTGGCACATTTACCGCAGAGAAAGAGATGATGGTTGCAACCGTACCCCTGGGATACGGCGACGGATACCCCAGACAGCTTTCGGGTAAGGGCGAAGTTCTCGTAAGAGGCAAAAGATGCCCCATCCTCGGAAGAGTCTGCATGGACCAGTTTATGATCGATGTTTCGGCCCTTGATAACGTTAAAGAGGGCGAAACCGTAACCCTTTTGGGATATGACGGAGACGAGCATATTTCGGCCGAGGAGCTCGGTGAGAAGTCAGGCAGGTTTAATTATGAGCTTGTATGCCTTATAGGCTCCAGAATCCCCAGGGTTTATACCCTTCACGGCAGTCCCGTTTTGGCCCTCAGTTCCACATAGGTTTTCTTTACTAACAGGGCCTTAAATGATAAAATATATTGATTGCATAAATTTAAGAAATAAAAACGAGAGGTTAAAGTATGTCAGGACATTCAAAGTTCGCCAATATCAAGCATAAGAAGGAGAAGAACGACGCCGCTAAGGGTAAGATTTTCACCATTATCGGCCGTGAGATCGCAGTCGCTGTTAAAGAGGGCGGCCCCGACCCTAACAACAACTTCAAGCTTGCTACCGTTATCGCCAAGGCTAAGGCCAACAACATGCCCAACGACACCATCGAGCGTGGTATCAAGAAGGCAGCCGGAGAAGGCGGAAACGTTAACTACGAATATATTACCTACGAAGGATACGGTCCCAGCGGAATCGCTATCATCGTTGACACCCTTACCGACAATAAGAACCGTACCGCTGCCAATGTAAGAGCTGCATTCACCAAGGGAAGCGGAAATATCGGAACTCCCGGATGCGTATCTTTCATGTTTGACAAGAAAGGACAGATCATCATCGACAAGGAAGAAGTTGATATGTCAGCTGATGATCTTATGATGACTGCACTTGATGCAGGTGCCGAGGACTTCAACGAAGAAGAAGACAGCTACGAGATCCTTACCGATCCCGATGCATTTGATGAGGTTAACAAGAAGCTTCTTGATGCCGGAATCCCCATGCTCAGCGCCGAGGTTACCATGATCCCTCAGAACTATGTTGAGCTTACCAATGAAGATGACATCAAGCTCCTTCAGAGAATTCTCGATATCCTTGATGAAGATGATGACGTTCAGAACGTTTATCACAACTGGGACGAATAATCCGCAGTCAGGGCTGGAAAAAGAGGTATTTTATGGAACGTCTTGCAATTGTTGTTCCCTGCTATAACGAGGAAGAAGTTCTCGGTATGTCATCCGAAGCTTTAAGAGGAGTTTTGGATGATCTTGTAGCCAAGAAGAAGATTTCCGAAGACAGTTATGTTCTGTTCGTTAATGACGGAAGTAAGGACAGAACCTGGGAACTGATAGAAGAAGAACATGCCAAGTATCCGAATCAGATCTTCGGAGTAAAGCTTGCCAGAAATGTAGGTCATCAGTACGCGCTTACCGCAGGTCTTTTTACCGCGGCAAAGATGTGCGACATATCCGTTTCAATCGACGCAGACCTTCAGGATGATGTAGCAGTCATTGAAGAGATGGTTGATAAGTATCACGAAGGATGCGAGATCGTATACGGTGTCCGTAAGGAGAGAAAGACCGATACATTTTTCAAGAGATTTACAGCTCAGTCATTCTATAAGCTCATGGCCAAGATGGGCGTTAAGACGGTTTACAATCACGCCGACTTCAGACTGATGAGTGCAAGGGCGCTGAATGAATTCGAGAATTATCACGAATACAATCTTTTCCTCAGAGGAATCGTGCCCCTTATCGGATATAAGACCGACTGTGTATATTACGATCGTAAAGAAAGAGCTGCCGGTGTTTCCAAGTATCCCCTTAAGAAGATGCTTGCACTTGCATTCGACGGAATCTCTTCATTTTCAACCCGTCCGATCGACCTTATACTTACTGCCGGAATAGCATGTATCTTCCTGTCATTCATCGCATTGGTATATGCACTTGTTTCTTACTTTACGGGAAATGTTGAACCCGGTTGGACTTCACTGATCATCTCCATTTGGTTCCTTGGAGGATTACAGCTTCTGGCCATCGGACTTGTCGGTAAGTATGTAGGCAAGACCTATATCGAGGTTAAACACAGACCCAGATACAACATTGAAAAGGTTTTGACAAATGACTCTGCGCAAGACTAAGTTTTCTTATGTTTTGAATGTTATATACGCACTTCTCGCCAGCGCCGTATCCATTATCGCGATAATGGATGCGGCTCAGGGATTCGGCTACTCCTACATGCCGGGTCTTATAGCGTTCGGTGTTATTATTCTGCTCGGACTTATCTTTAAGAAGCTCCTTTCATATACGGAGATGTCCGATAAGTTCAAGGCGATTTCCGAAAAAGGGAATATCATCGGTATATCCGTGTTCGTTGTTCTCCTCATAGCTTCGATCGCTTTCAGGGTCCTTTCCTACATGTGGAACGGACTTGGGGGCACTGCTTATTTTGAACTGGCTAAAGTGACCGGAGAACAGATCGAGCATATTGTTCACCCCTGTGATGACTGGTATCTTTCAGCTCTTCACGGGATTTTTTTCCTGTTTGGGAACAGAATTTTCGTAGCTGCGATCTTCAATATCGCACTTCAGATCATTGCTGTGATCTTCGGATTTGCAGCTTTTAGGAAAATGCTCGGCATGATTCCTGCGCTTATGTTTGCGGGATTTTGGACCATTTCCGGATTTTCTGTTCATGAAGCTCTTACTTTGAGTTCAAGAAATCTTGTATTTCTTCTCGTCTGTATAACTCTTTTTGCTATTTCATTCAGCGTTCCCGCAACCCGCGGAAAATTCTTAAGTTATCTGATCTCAGGCATACTTACCGCAGTTTGTATCTATGCGGATATCTGCGCTCTGGCACTCATTCCTTTTATCTTCGGAATTATGTTTAACTCCGGAGAAGAAGATGAAGAGTTCAGCCTCAGATTCAGAAAAATGCTTTTTGCACTTATCTCTGTGGTGTTCGGACTTGTCCTTCTGATATTCCTTGATTCATATCTCAGCGGCAGCAATCCTGCCAATGTATTAAACAGCATTCTGAGACTGTATAAGGCTTCAGGCAATTTCACACTCGGTTTTTCATATATGACTTCCTACGGTGAGGTAACCGTACTTGCCGTTCTCGGAGCACTGAGCATTCTTGCCTGTTTCCTTTCATATGACGATTCAAGATCCATACTTACACTTTCTGCACTCGTCATAATACTCATCAACAATTTCGGACTTACATATCTTGAAAATGACGGAAGAGAAGTTTTCTTCATGGTATGTGCACTTCTTGCCGGTGTTTCATTCAGAGAACTTTTCCCTGAGAAGATAACCGGCGACGTATTTAAAGCAAGTGCTGAGCTTTATGACAATGAAGTTGTAGCACCCGATGCCGGCTATGTCCCCAAGAAGCTTGATTCCGGTTCTTTCACATCCGATGATCTCGATGCTCTTGAATCCGGTTCATTCGAACCTGTTAAGAAAGCGGCCGAAGAACCTGCAGAGGAGAAGGCTCCCGATGAGGGACTTACCCGGCCCGACCTTAATCTCGGATTTGATGCGGTTAATATCGCAACTCCCAAACCTGCTGCGGAAGCTCATGTTAATGTAGCACCTCCCGTAGTTAATTCCGCAGATTACATGACACCCAATGCAAGAAACATTCAGCCACTCAGTGCAACCTCTCAGGTCGGATTAAATAAGGCCGAAGAACCTGAAGTTCACGAACCTGCACCTCAGGATGTGGGAGGAGCCCTGGGTGTTCAGAAAGAGGAGACCAAGAATGTTCCCACTCAAAGCATAGGCGTTGCTCTTAAGGATTCCGAAGAAAACGGATCTGATAAACCTGCGGAAAAGAAAACCGCTTATGTACCTTACAAGAAGCCTCAGCTCAGACCCGAGTACAGAAGAAGACCCGGCGCTTGGGCTCAGCAGTATGCAGAGCGTACAAAGCTTGCCGAGAAGGAAAAAGCAATCGAAGCAGCAAAGGCTGAAGAGGCTAAGAAAGAAGATACCAAACCTGAAGTTCAGGATACCAAAAAGCATGAGGAAACTAAGACCCATGCTCCGGAAGTTGCCGCAAACGGTGCAGTGCTTTTGGATAATCCCATTCCTCACCCTGCGCGCAAAACCGAGCATCATCCCATGGAATATGATGTCGATCTTAAGGCTGATATGTCCGATTACGACATTAAGATTTCGGATGATGACGATTTCGATATTTAAAGGAAATGTCATTAAATGGCTTCACGTAACATTACAAACAATTCAAGACCTCCGCAGAGAAGATCCGGTGCTCCTTCCGGAAGAAGCTCAGGTAACGGATCCCGTCAGGGTAATCGTAACTCATCCGCATCCCGTGCACCTCGCAGAGATTATGATGAGGACGGTTCATCAAGAGTCCTTGTATGCGTGATCGTTGCGGGTGTCGCTATTTTCCTTACGCTTTGTGCATTCGGTGCCTGCGGATCGTTCGGAAATTCAATCGGCGGTATTTTATTCGGTGCGTTTGGTTTTACCGGATATCTGGCACCCGTTTTTATCGCCGGAATGATCTTCTGGTATATGTTCTTCGGTGAGACCGATGAACTGCTCCCTATCAGAATGACCGGCGCAGGTGTACTTTTCATTATATTCGGAATCTTTGCCGATATGGCCGGAAAGGTATCGAAGTCCCTTCCCGAATATAACATCGGAGATTTATTTAAGCTTTGCTCCGACAGCAAAAAAGGCGGCGGTGTAATTGCAGGAAGTATTTCTTATGCAATGAATAAAAATATCGGAACCGCAGGAAGCATCATTATCTGTCTGCTTGTTTTGATACTCAGTCTCTTTGCTATAAACAGACAGTTTTTCTCTAAGCTGTTTAAAGAACTTATTCTGAATGCATCGGACAGAACCGGTGAATTTATCAGTAATCAGAAAGACAGAAGAGAAGAAAGACGTCTTATGCTTGAAGAAAGAGAAGCTCTTCCCGAGCTTCCCGATAATTCCGAAGGCGGTGAACTTATCCCTTATGAAGGTGAAGAAGATGAGCCTTTAAGAGAAGCTCTTACCGTAACCGAGAAGATGCGCAAGGAGCGTGACTCCAAGAAAAAGGATGCGCTTGCAACCGTATCTGACGGTCTTGAGAATTGGAAGAACAATTTCAAGAAGCGTTCCGAGGAAGAGCGCCTTAAGAAAGAAGCAGGCAAGAAAGTTAAAGACGAAACCGAGGATGCAAGAGAAATCCTTGTTGCGCGTAAAGCTCCCGAGCGCAGAACCATGTTCGAAGAGAAGCATACCGGAGAGATGCATGAAATGAGTTACTCCGAGTATGAGCCCGAGGAAGAAGAGTATGTTAATGATGCTGCGGGAACCTGGTACGATCCCGCAAAGCGTCCCGGAGCAATGTCTTCTCAGGTAGATGAAGCTTTCGATGAAGAAGAATATGCCGAGGAGTATGAAGAGACAGCTCCTCCTTTTGAAAGAGTAAAGGTTAATTCAGATCATAAGATCAGAGTAACCGGAGAGCATACCGAAGAATATGCAGGTGAAGGTGATACCGACATTCCCGATATGCCCGTAGCTCCTGCATTTGAATCTGCACCCGCACCTGCACCTACTACGCAAGCACCCGTACAGGCAGCTTCCGTAGAATCTGCATCTCAGGTTCGTAAAGCGCCTGCAAGAAGAAATGCGAAATTCGTATACAGAGCACCCAGTCTTGATTTCCTCAAAAAGAGCGGAAATTCAAAGCGTGATGCTCAGGCAGAGATACGTAATGTCCAGACCAAACTGATTGAAACACTTGCTTCATTCGGAATTGAAGCCGAGATGGGTGAGTACAGTCAGGGACCTACCGTTACCAGATATGAATTTACCGTAAGTCAGGGAACAAAGCTTTCAAGAGTCGTAGGTCTTTCCGATGAGATCAAGATGGCACTAGCTGCCACTGATATCAGAATCGAAGCACCTATTCCCGGTAAGAGCGCCATCGGTATCGAGGTTCCCAATTCATCAGCTACCGCGGTATTCCTCGGCGACCTGTTATCAAGCACTGAATATAAGAAATCACACGACCCGCTTTCTTTTGCCGTAGGTAAGGATATTGAGGGTAAGACCGTTGTATCAAACATCGCAAAGTTCCCTCACGTACTTATCGCAGGTACTACAGGTTCCGGTAAATCGGTTTGTATCAATACACTTATACTGAGCCTTTTATATAAGTGTTCGCCCGAAGATGTTCAGCTCATAATGGTAGACCCTAAGGTCGTTGAGCTGAAGGTTTATAACAAGATTCCTCATCTTCCCTTTGATGTCGTGACCAAGCCCAAGGCTGCATCGGAGATGCTTAAATGGTCCGTTAAGGAGATGGAGAGAAGATACAGAGCTTTTGCCGATCGTGGCGTAAGAGACATCGAAGGATATAACCAGTATGTCGAGGACGTAAACGCAGGCAGAAGAGAGCCCGAAGATGTGGACAGACATGAAGAGACCGAATCCCTGGCACCCGCACTTCGTAAAATGCCCAGAGTTGTCATCATCATAGATGAGCTTGCTGATCTTATGATGGTAGCTGCCAAAGAAGTAGAGGAATCCATCTGTCGTCTGGCACAGCTTGCAAGAGCTGCAGGTATGCATCTTATAGTTGCAACCCAGCGTCCTTCGGTTGATGTCATCACAGGTCTTATCAAGGCAAACATGCCCAGCCGTATTGCTTTTGCAGTATCCAGCGGTGTTGACTCAAGAACGATTCTTGATTCCGTAGGTGCGGAGAAACTCTTGGGAAAAGGTGATATGCTCTTTTATCCCCAAGGTAAGATGAGACCCGAGAGACTTCAGGGTGCGTTTGTATCCGATGAAGAAGTATCCAAAGTTACAGGATATTTAAGAGGAATCAGTTCGGATCCCGCATTCCACAATCCTCTTGCGGATGCCGACGGAATTAACGATCTGAAGAAGACCATCGCCGATATTGAAGCAGGTAATGAATCGGTTGTTTCAAACAATTCCTCATCTTCAGCTTCGTCAGGATCGTCATCGGTATTTGGTGATGAGCTTTTACCCGAAGCAGGAAGATATATTATCAGAAGCGGAAAAGCTTCCATCGGATATCTTCAGAGAGTGCTTAAGATCGGATTTAACCGTGCTGCAAGAATCATGGATATGCTTGCCGATTACAGCGTAGTCGGACCTGAGCAGGGAACCAAGCCCAGAGAGATTCTTATGACGGAAGAAATGTTTGAAGCATTTTTGGCATCACAGGAAAAATCAGAATAAATAAATTTGAGGCAGGATGAAAAAATGAGATCAGATATCGAAATCGCGCAGAGCTGCGAAATGCTCCCCATTACCGAGGTTGCTTTAAGAAGCGGCATCGATCCCGAGTCTTTGGAACTCTATGGTAAGTACAAGGCTAAGCTTACCGATGAAAGCCTTAAAGAAATTGCAGGTAATAAAAACGGAAAACTTATTCTCGTAACAGCAATCAATCCCACTCCCGCAGGTGAGGGAAAGACCACCGTTACCGTAGGTCTCGGTGAAGCGTTTGCAAAGCTTAATAAGAAAGCAATCATTGCTTTAAGAGAGCCCTCACTCGGACCTTGTTTCGGAATCAAGGGCGGAGCTGCAGGCGGCGGAATGGCACAGGTTGTTCCCATGGAGGATCTTAACCTTCATTTCACCGGTGACTTTCACGCAATCACCGCTGCTAACAATCTTCTTGCCGCACTTCTTGATAACCACATTCAGCAGGGCAATGAGAAGAGAATCGATTCCAGAAGCGTTGTCTGGAAGAGATGCATGGACATGAATGACAGAGCTCTCAGAAACATCGTTGTTGGTCTCGGATCCAAGTCAGACGGTTTCGTAAGAGAGGATCATTTCGTAATCACCGTTGCTTCAGAGATCATGGCAGTTCTTTGTCTTGCAGAAGATCTTAAGGATCTCAAAGCAAGACTTTCAAGAATAATCGTAGCTTACGATCTTGACGGAAACCCTGTTACCGCAGGAGATATTCAGGCAGTAGGTGCTATGACCGCACTTCTTAAAGATGCGATCAGACCCAATATTATCCAGACTCTTGAGCATACTCCCGCAATTGTACACGGCGGACCTTTTGCAAATATCGCTCACGGATGTAACTCCGTAATCGCTACCAGAACAGCTCTTAAGCTTGCTGATTACTGCATTACCGAAGCAGGATTCGGTGCGGATCTCGGAGCAGAGAAGTTCTTTGATATCAAGTGCAGACAGGCAGGACTTAAGCCTGATGCAGTAGTACTTGTAGCAACCGTAAGAGCTCTTAAGTATAACGGTGGAGTTCCCAAGGATCAGCTTTCAGATGAGAATCTTGATGCACTTAAAACAGGAATCGAGAATCTCGGAAAGCATATCGAAAACATTCAGTCATACGGTCTTCCCGTTGTTGTTGCTCTCAATGCATTCGTATCCGATACCGATGCAGAGATCGCATTTATCAAAGAGTATTGCGAGAGCAAGAACTGCCGCATGTCCGTAGCAAGAGTTTGGGAAAAAGGCGGAGAAGGCGGATGCGAGCTTGCTCAGATGGTTATTGAGGAAGCAGAAAGCGGAAAGGCTGCATTTAAGCCTATCTATCCCGATGAGCTTTCAATTAAAGAGAAGATCGAGACCGTTGCAAAGAAGATCTACGGTGCAGCAGATGTATCTATTTCTTCCTCAGCAGCTAAGCAGATCAAGAAGATAGAAGAGATGGGATTCGGAAAACTTCCCGTTTGTATGGCTAAGACCCAGTACAGCTTATCCGATGATCCTAATCTCCTGGGACGTCCTTCAGGATTTACTCTCAATGTAAGAGAAGTGTATGTAAGTGCCGGAGCAGGGTTTGTCGTTGTTCTTACCGGCAACATCATGACCATGCCCGGTCTTTCAAAATCACCTGCAGCATACAGGATTGATGTGGATGATAACGGCAAGATAACCGGATTGTTCTAAAACGCAGTTGTTTAATGAGGTAATAAAATGGCACAGATCATAGACGGAAAAGCAATATCACAGGCAGTTAAAGATGAGATCAAACAGCGCACCGCAGAACTTTCCGCAAAAGGAATAAATGCATGCCTTGCAGTTATCCTTGTGGGCGAAGATCCCGCTTCACAGGTATACGTTAAGAACAAAAAGAAAGCATGTGAATATTGCGGCATCAAATCCCTGTCCTATGAACTGCCCGCTGATACCACCGAAGAAAAGCTTCTTGAACTTATCGATGAGCTCAACGAAAGGAGCGATGTAAACGGTATTCTGGTTCAGCTTCCTCTTCCCAAGGGAATTGATGAGGACAGAGTACTGGATGCCATTTCACCCGATAAGGATGTAGACGGATTCCACCCCGTAAATGTGGGTAAACTCTCTATCGGAAAGAAGGGCTTCGTAAGCTGTACCCCTGCCGGTGTGATCCAGCTTCTCAAGCGTTCGAATATCGATATATCCGGAAAAGAGTGCGTTGTAGTCGGAAGAAGCAACATTGTAGGCAAGCCAATGAGCATGCTGCTTCTTCAGGAAAACGGAACCGTTACCGTATGCCATTCACGCACGAAGAATCTTAAAGAAGTAACAAAGCGCGCTGATATACTGGTGGTTGCCATCGGTAAGCCCAAATTTATCGATGCATCTTATGTAAAAGAAGGCGCTGTAGTAATTGATGTAGGTATTCACAGACAGGATGACGGAAAACTTTGCGGAGATGTGGATTATGCATCTGTTGAGCCTGTTGCTTCCGCAATAACTCCCGTACCCGGCGGTGTGGGTCCTATGACAATAGCAATGCTTATGTACAACCTGCTTGCATCGGTTGATGCATAATAAGCGGAGACTTCATATATATGAAATGTGAAATTTGCGGAGCAGAGATCCCCGAAGGTTCACTCTACTGCGAAAAATGCGGTAAGGATGTCCATCTGGTTCCCGACTTTACGGAATTTGCCGTAAACAAAGCAGAAGAGACCGTTAAGAGTATAGTCAGTGAATTCGATGATGATGAAACTGATTTCGGAAGGTCTCCCGAGGGTGCCAATGACGAAAGACCTGTCAGGAAAAAAGAAAACTCCGATGACCTAAAACCTAAATACGGATGGATCAGATTCGCACTTCTTGCAGCGGCTGTCGTAGTGCTTGCAATGGTATCGCTGGGATTCATAAACAGATATTCAAATACCGAATATCTTCTGGAATCAGCCAGAAACCATGCGGATGCAGGTGACAGAGCCAAGGCCAAAGCCATACTGGAAGCTCTGGAAGTGACAGGAAGCGATGATGTGGATGTTCTTTTGTACCTTGCGGAACTCTACAAAGAAGACGGAGAGGATATCAAATACGAGAACCTTCTTCTTCAGATTATCGGTCTGGGATTTGCTACATCCGAACAGAATGCAACAGCTTACGAAAAGCTTCTTGCCATCTATTATCAAAACGAAGACTATGTCTCGATGGCAGATATTCTGTACACCTGCAATAACGTGGAGATCAAAGAACAGTTCGTAGAATTCTGTCTCATGATCCCTGAGCTTTCTCTTGAAAGCGGATATTACGGAACAGATCAGATCCTTAAAATGACCATTCCGGGTAACGGAAAGATCTATTATACTCTTGACGGATCGGATCCCGATGAAAACAGTGATGAATACCGTGTTCCCCTTCTTCTTACAAAGGGAGAATATGAATTGAAAGTATGTGCCATCAATTCATACGGAGTCAGGGGACCTGTTATCGATGCTTCCTTCGTCATAGAATCCGAAGCGGAGTACGAGACCATCACTCCCACGCAGGGACAGAATATCATTGATGAAAATAATAACGGAATTCCGGATGCGGATGAATTTGAACTTCTGATACCCGGCGGAATTTCGGGATATACGGATGACGGTGATGTAATTTTATCCGACGGAAGAAGGATTTCACCTGAGGATCTGGCGGCATGGATACTGGCAAATACCGCACCGGCCGATCCGGGTATCGAAGCTGATCAGGGAGTTGAAGATTAAAGATCTATTTAAATATTTTTAGGGAAAGGGAAATGAAATGTACAAGATCTTAAGTAAATGTTATCTTACCAACAACATTATCAAAATGGAGGTTGAGGCTAAGAGAACTGCGGACAGATGTCTGCCCGGCCAGTTTGTAATTGTCAGAAGTTCCGAAGACGGAGAAAGAATTCCTCTTACCATCTGTGACTATGACAGAGAAAAGGGAACCATCGTACTTGTTTTCCAGACAGTAGGTGCGTCAACTACCGAAATGGCTAAACTTGAAGAGGGCGATTCTTTTCAGGATATCGTAGGACCTTTGGGAAGACCTTCAGAGCTTTGCGAAATGGATATTGAAGAGCTTAAGAAGCTTAAGATCGTCTTTATTGCAGGCGGTGTAGGAACCGCTCCCGTTTATCCTCAGGTTAAATGGCTTAAGGAGCAGGGAATCGCATCCGACGTTATCATCGGTGCCAGAAACAAGGATCTTGTTATCCTTGAGGATGATTTCAAAGCTGTTTCCGATAATGTATATGTAACCACCGATGACGGCTCATACGGCAGAAACGGTAATGTCTGCGTCTGTCTCCAGTCACTTATCGATGAAGGCAAGACCTATGACAACTGTATC
>JAEEGL015412234.1_pt1 | contig 17378 bp, 12 predicted proteins | sample 9134231 | NCBI WGS metagenome assembly JAEEGL01 (sample SAMN16246548, study PRJNA631951) | gut metagenome | biome: gut microbiome; feature: rumen; material: fiber-attached | host: Bos | place: Iran: Karaj | collected 2018-10
CCATCCCGGTAAGAAACTTCTGGCAGTGAGGAAGGCTATATCAGATTCCAAGAATTCTTTTACATGGTGCAGACAAAAAGATGGCGAGATGATTCCAAAAGTTATAAGTGGGGCATCATTTTTGCCAGTATTATTCATGATCTTTGGCTGGAGAAAAGATGCCAGATACAGGATGTTAGGGAGCCTGCATCGGAAGGACGAAGATGCAGTCCTTCTGTTCAATGCAAAAGATGCAGTCCTTTTCATAGATGAGGGTAACCTTGAGCCGGATGGAGATACCTCGGAGACAGGAGGTGCAGAGGAGTCAGATACAAAGAAAAGGGCTAAAAGGATAGCAGCATATCCCTCAAGATGGTTTAAGAATTTTGGAGAGGATTATTACAAGAGTGCAGCTTTGTTCGGAGAAGTGGAACCGCAGGATCAGGAATGGGCTGTTGATAAGGATGGGCAGCTCTTTAAGGCGCCAGGTAAAAATGTCACAACACAGGAAGAAGCAGCAAAAAACATTACCAGGATTCTCGGAGATATGGGAGTAAGTGATGAGTGAAGAGATTTTTTTTATGAATCAAGAGACACTTCCGCTGACAGATATGATGAAAAAGGAAGGTGAGAAAAAAGAAGATGATATTGCAGGGAACAATGAAAATGCCGGTCAAGAACCGACGGGAGAAGAAACAGTAGAGGAGTTCTCATATGAAGGATATGAGGTTGTAAGGGGAGAGTTTTTTGCACATCTGTTTGAACCATCAGTCACATTTAATGATGAAACTATAATAGTGTACTTATGTACTTTAATACAGTAAAAAAATGCGTTTAAAATGCTTCGGCAACCAGCTATAATAACAACTTATTAGTTGTATAAAGTGTTGAAAATGAATGATAATTTCGAAAAAGCAGTTAATGAATTGAGAACAGCATATAGCGTAGATGAAGATCTTATTCTGGAAATAAGTGAGAAGTATGATTTGTCGTTGATTGAGACTGATAAGCTATATTCTTTGGCTTCGGATCACATAAAAGTACTGAAGGCAGGATATTGTGTTTTTGATCAGAATAAACTGTGCGATAGTCAGTGCAGATACTATAATACTTGTTCTGTGATTAATAGTGAACAAGTAGGGTATGAAGACTTTACTGATAAAGCACTAAGATCTTTTGGCTTTAAACTTGTAGAGAAAAGCATGAAAACATGTTTATATGCTAATATAAATGGAATCTTCGTATATGTCAAAAATGCAAACAGACTAAATGTAGTTGTACATCCTGGTCTTGACTCTTCTGTATGTGATTTGGGATTCGTGAGAAAAACAGTTTTAAGTGATGACATGGTTGAATTCCCTGAACAGGAGTCTGGTTATGCAGGCGTCCTTTACAGAGGAGTGCTGATTGAATTATCCAAAGAGGACAATTTAAATAAACTGCTGTCTGCCATCAGTGAGAGTGCTATCTCCCCTGTGAAAAAGGAAAAAATTACTAGAAAAAAGAATAATAGTGCAGTCGTAGCCAATAAGACACATCAAAATAAAAGATTAGGTACGGCTGAGAGATTAAAGAGCTATTATAATGAATACGTTAGGGGGGCAGACAGTGCGTGGAATAATTCGGATGATGCTGGTTATTTGAGCAAGTACTCTGATTTTGATAAAGAGCAATCGTCAAGCCATCTAATGAATAAACCAATAAATCATGAATCGACTATAAATGTTGAAAATGAACACAGAAGAAAAGTAAAGGTCCCAAAGAACTGTATAGAGAGTAATGGCTATTGCAGGGACTTGTATTTTGATGACTATTTAGCTTTCTTAAGAAGAAAAACTAATGAAGAACGAGAAGCTCTGGGAAAGAAACCCTATGCCGAAGGATCATTAAAGACAATGGTAACTGATACTTTTTTCTTGGAAAAACATGATGAAACGCCATTCTTGGATTGGTTTTCATCTGAAGAGAAGCTGCTTGGAGCAGAAGAGACAATATATAGGAATTTACTTGGAAAAAGAACAAACCCTGAAAGGGATACAAAATATTATTTTACTAGAATGCAGGAGTTTTACAAATACTTGAAAGGATTAGAAGACAATCAGCCATAAATAACACATTTTCAATTATGAGAATTTATCAATTTACTAAAGGAAAACAATAAGTGTGGCGGCTGCTACAGGCGTTGTATTGTTGAAAAGGTTGATACTATCATTATGGAATAGTCTTTAAAATAAAGTACAGGGCGATTGGATGTTTTACGTCCAAAGTGAATGTGTCAAATATTATAAAACGGCAATTATTTAACTAAATAATGGTATAATAGATATATGCATGGGGACGTTTTGTTTTCATGCATTTATTTATTTTTTATGAACAATGAGGATATGCCAATATGGAACTGTCACTAAAGCTTATGCCATCTCGTATCGGCCAGTATTATGAGCTTCAATGCGATAAGTATTTAATATATTACTCTGTGGGTAAAAATGATTATGAAAAACTTGGATGGGAGCCACCAGAGGATTTTCAGATGAATGCTCAGGTACTAGCTGGAAGAGAATGGGAAAAGAAGCTTCTTAAGCGCCTTAAAGAAGATGATTCATGCGAGTTAAAGAAGCTAAAAAAAGATAAGAAGGATAAGAAAGACAAAAAAGAACCCAGTTTGGCAGAGACTCTAAGGGGATTAAAGCATGTTGATAAGCCAGTCTTTTTGTATCAGGCATGTCTTGGAGTTACTCCATCTTTTGTAAAAGAATACCTATCTACAATTGGCGACTCAGGCGTAAAAGTAAGTATGAGTAGTAAAGTTTATCCTGATTTCATCAAGGTGGAGTATTCACATACAAATAAAAAATACAAGTTGACAATTATTGATGCTAAGAATGCAGATATATTGAAAATTGGCGCAGAAGTTCAGATCACACTATATGTATTACTCCTCAAATCGCTTCTTATAGATGAAAAAATAAATAACTGTTATGTCAATGAAGAAGAGGGCATTGTATGGAATCGAGAAAAAGTCACAGATAATCTCATAGAAAATGTATTCAATCTCAAAGATGCGAGGAATACTTTAGAGATATTCTTTAAACAAAAATTGCCGGAACTATGTGGGATAATAGTGAACTGCGAAGACGGAAATCAGCTCCGGGCAAAGCTCGACTATTGTATTTCACAGAAATGTGAGTACTGTGAGAATTTTAATAGCTGTAAGGAAGAATGTGCACAAAACAAAAGCGTTCGACTAATGCCATATATAACTGAAAATGCGCAGCAAAGGATAAAGGAACTTAAAGATGAAGGTGTTATTAAGGATGATTCGATTGAAAGCATAAAGGAAGTATTAGACAGTGATCCTCAGAAATTAACTGAGGACTGTTCATATTGGAATAATGTAAAGAATGATATTGAAGCATATGCGCAGGGCTTAGTAAATTTTTATGAAGGAGTAAAACAACGGTTTTCGAAGAAAACTTCTTCCTTTTCTTTTCCGATATCGCAAAATTTTATGTTTATTTTAACTGCCCAACAAGATGTTAGATCAGGACGGGTATATGCATATTCATGGCTTTTAATCCCAGGCAAAGGAATAGACATATATGGTCAGGGTCTTGATAAAAATGGGTATGTTTCTATATATGAAGGAAAGGAGAAAAGCCCAGGTAAAGGGATATACTATGATACTCTGGTCGCAGAATATGATATTGATGAGGAATTTGAACGTATTGATAGGTCATTTGTTGAAGCAATATATGAGCTTTTGAAAAAAATCAATGACTATGCTGATTCGTCAAAGCGTAGACTTCAATGCTTTGTAATGGATGATTACGAGAAAATAAATATTGAGAATGCGATGTTTGATTTATTGGATCGCATCGATCCCGACAAAGAACGGGAGTTTGTTGAAAAAGTTGTAGCAATACTATTTTGGCTTCAGGGCGAGCGGCTTGTTACTGATTCAGATTATGAGCCAGAGGAGTGTGTAGAAAACCCTATAACAGTTCTCTCTTCAGAAATATCAAGGTTGTATGTGCTGTCTGAGGGTGTTGCATATAACCTGAGAGCTGTAGCCTCAATTTTTTCTCCGGACTATAACTATGACAATGAAAAAAGTACATACTACTGGTCCGCGTTGTCCAATGTTGTGGACGGCTTACCTATCATAAGAATCTGGAAAGAGGGTAGTGATGTAAAAAAGCAGCAAATGGTGGAAAGCCTAGCTAAGCACCTTAGAAAGCGATTGTTTATCGAGCGGAGGATTATTACAACCATACAGCAAGATAATAATAAAAATATACATCTTAGTGCTTGGCCTATGCAGTTTAGATTGCAAAAATCGAAATATCCGAATAATCCAGAGGTGGCAAAGCTTGATTTTGAGAATAAATATGAGCAGCTTCTGACATATCATAATATTCGAGTGCAAAGAGTTGCAGGTATACAAAATGCTATCGATGGCGGAGCAATTTTGTGGCTTGAATATACGGGAAAAGGAAATACTTACAGAATCCTTAATAGAGATAGTTACATTGGCAGAGAGTGGTTTACTGCGTGGCTGTGTGAAGACACACCAGAGAATAGGCTACAGCTGATGCTTCTTAGGGATTCGGACTATACAGCAAATGAAAAAATAAAATGGAACGCTCAATTTACTCCATATGGTTCAAGTTTGTCATTTTATCCCGCAGACGGAAAACAGCAACAGTATAATTTCTCAGATAATGGGACCGAGGCAACTGTGGATTTTTGCCCAAAGAAAGGGTCTGATTTTTACCCTAGAGTAGGAAGAAGATATTTATTTTTTGAGGTGTATTCCGACTTTAATTCGGAGAAAACAAGTGATGGTATTTCAAGACTGGTAAATAGACCGGAACTATTGGAGCCAGAAAAATTATCCGGAAACACTGCAATAAAATATAATAAGCATGTTGATCAGATATGTAGTCAATTTTGGTCGCCAGATGGATATAACTTCAGCCCGTCACAGAAAGAGGCGTTTATTCATTTGGTAGAACAAAGATTAAATGTGCTGGTTGGTCCCCCTGCGTCCGGAAAAACGGACTTTATTTCTAGAGCACTTATTACTCTTTCAAGTTTTTATAAAGCAGAAGCTGGAAAGAGTATGAGGATTCTGATAAGTGCTATGTCGCATTCTGCAATAGAAAATGTTTTGCTAAAGCTGGACAAAATGTTACAAAAAGATAATCCGTGCAGAATAAAGTTGTATAAGGCAGAGAGATTTGATGATCCAAGAGCTTTTTCCGGTACATCTGTTAGATTGGTAGAAGCAAAAAAGGTTGCAGGAACCTTGGATGAAGGTGGAATACAGATTATTGGGATGACATGTTGGTCAGCTTACAAAGAGTTTATGAATCCTAAAACTGGTAAAAAGCGTGTTTTTGACATGATTGTAATTGATGAAGCATCTCAGCTTAGGGCTATGGACTCGTTTATTGTGTTAGAGTGTAGCGACAATAATACTCAATTCTTGCTTGTAGGGGATGATGACCAGCTTCCGCCTATAATTGGTGGAAAATACAAGGAGGTTGAAAATAAAAAATACATTTATGGTTCTGTTTTCCATATGTTTATCACTGCATTAGGGGATGATCATCCGGATGTAATACATTTATCAGATAACTTTAGGATGAACGCTGCGTTATGTAGATATCCTGCAGAGGCACTATATGGGGATAAATATAAGGCTTTTAATAATGCTATTGCAACACAAAGGATAGTGCTGGCAAAGCTAAGTGATAGTAAGTTCTTAAGGGATGTTTTGGATCCGGAATATCCATTGGTGTTTTGTGAGTTATTTGGAAATTCAAGAGATCAGAATAAAGCAGAAGTGCAGGTTGTTACTCAGCTTATGAAAGAACTATGGGACAATTTGCTTAACGCTGACTCAGGTAAGCTTGCAAATATAGATGGAAATTTCTGGCGTAATTGTAAGTGCAGCGATGGAAAATATAGAGAGGGTGCATGTGGTATTATCTCACCTCATCATGAACATATTAATCGTTTAAGAACAAGTATCGCAGAAGCGCTGTCAGTAAACCGCAAAGATATTTACATCGGGACTGTAGATAAACTACAGGGAAAAGAACGACAAGCAGTGATTGTGAGTTATGGGCTGTCCGAAACTGAGAAAATCATGAATGAAGCGGAGTTTGTTTTTAGCAGCAATAGATTTAATGTGTCCATGACGAGAGGAAAGGCAAAGACAATTGTTGTTCTTTCTGATGTTATTGCTGAATCTAACATGAAGACAAATGTTCTTATTACAAATGACAGTACACTAAAGAAGGGTGTTGATTTCATCCATGGATTTGTTCAGTATATGAGGACAGAGTACGAGGGTGAAGAAATGGTCGCAGAGGAATATCCTTATGAATATGGGGATGTAAGTCTAAAGCTATGGAAAAAACGCATGAAATAGATCATACAGTACTAGCATGATTAGGAATTTTAAGAATGAGAAATAGGCATAATAACACAAAATACGCCGATGGTTCGTTGGCGGCATATCTGATGGGATTTGTAATGAGCTTTGAACGACATTACAAACGCATTTACACGGAGATTTATGAGACTGAGTCGGGTGGGATGTCTATGGTTAGCATACCATTCATAGACGAAACTGATGTGGAGGAGCTTAATAGTGATGCGGCAGAACTTCTTTCTTTTGTTCAATCTATGAAGCTAACTAAAGACCATTATGATGACACTACCTATTCGTTTTTGGAGGCTTTAAAGAAGCGTGTTACCGTCTCTGATTTGAAAGCGCTTATAGATGCTGTGTCTGCAAGAGGAAGTCTTTATCGGCTAATAAATTATAGTATTGGCATATGTGAAAAACATGCAAGGGAACAAGAAAAGATAGAGAGTATTAGTGGAGAGTGTAAGAGATGTTTGCAAATCATAAAAACTATAGTTGATAATTTGAGGCAGAGTCTTGAAAAGATGGAAACAGCTGGGCTTGCAGATGCAATTAAGTATGATGACGTATCTGGGAAAAACAGGGATATAGACTCAGAGATGTCAACTAGCAGCACAATATTTGCAGCAGGTAATCAGGTGTCTAATGCGGGCAAAATAACTGAGCCAGAGGAAATAAAAAACAAAGTCTCTAAAGCAGAAATCGGGGAGGGTTATAAGACGTTGGAAAGTCAAAAAAATGATGAAGTCTCGATTATCAAGGCAGGGCTGAAACTGTTAACTAATAGAGAAAAATTATATGCATATCTACGAGGAAGTATCAAGGATGAGCTTCGTTGCAGACTACTAATGGATGCATATGATATTGGTTTTTTGCCGAAAGTATATAAAGAGTTGGACAAAGAAAAAGTAGCAAAAGGATTTTCTGATTTACTTGTGGAAAAGTATGGGATAACTAGGGACAATGCCAACTGGAGCATTAATACTTGGTGCAAAGTGTTTAACTATAACATTGATTTAGAAAGAGTTCAGGATAAGTGCATGGACAATGTTATGAGCGATGTAGAAAACAACAATAAGAAAACTGAAGACGAGGTAGAATTAGGCGTTGGTATTTATAAATGTGGAATCGATGTAGAACCAGGTGAGCTCGCTTTGACAGTAACATGGAAAAAAGGTGGTGCTTTCGACGGTCGGGAGTATCTGTGTTACAAAGTCAGTTCAGTGCCAAATCGATTTGAGGATGAAGAGTGTCAGTTCAGGGATAAATGCTATGTGAGAATACAGAAAGGGCAATACTTACAGATAGAGGGACCTAATTGGTGTAAACCTAATATTCTTTCTATCAAGGCAAAAAAAGTTGGTGATTGAGCATATTCCTCCCGAGGATAATGGAGCTGTATTATGAATCATAATTCTGAGATTGTGCAGTTATATTATAGGATTAGAAGACATTATGACCGTATTCTGGATAATGTTTATGCCATAGATGATGGTGGAAGCATATACACCGTGCTTGAACCACTGATGGAACCATCAGTTATATTTCCAATGCAAAATGATATTGGACGTATTGTACAATTAGTAAATTACATAAATTCGATTGAGATAAAAGATACGCCGCTTGTGTGTAGCGTGAGAAATTTAGCCCAGCAGATTGATTTACAAATATTGATGACAGAGTTGTCCGTTAGTGGTGCGTTTTTTGAATTTGCAACATTTAGTCCTTATGATTTTGTCGATAAATATGCGGCTTCTTTACCATATTCATCTGAACGTTTAGATTATATATCAGCCGCACAGGCTGATGCATTAGATTTATTTAATAGACTTCATATGAAATATGATTCTATTGCAGATGAATTTCTTTTTGAATTTGGAAAGGCAAAGCTGTTGTTGTCCTGGGTGGTGGATCTAGAAAGTGCTACAAATGCGTTTGAAGGCTTAATGTTTTCTGAAGTGGTGAACACAGCAGAAATGATAAATAGTCAATTACAAAATGATCAAGAGAAACCCCAAAAAATATCGTCATCAAAAACAAGTGATGCTGAGGAGCAAAAAAATCAGATTAAAGGCGTTGGCAAAAAAAATGGAGAAGTGGCTAAAAAAGCGTCAACAACGACTATCCCACCAAAGACAATATTAGAAGATGACTGGGAGGGGAACATTGATAAGCCAACTAACATGGATATAGAAGGAGAGCTTTATGGGGAGATAAATGCAGAATTCCACGGAAATATTGAAGGGGGAATCCATGGGAATATAAATGCTGCTATGTATGGTAATGTTGAGGATGATGTGGAAGGTAATATTGAAAAATATATGGAGGGAAACATCGGAGGTGATGTTTGGGGCGATGTAAATGGAGAATTACATGGAAACATATATGGAGATTTGCAGGGAGACTTGAATGGGACAGTGTTCGGAAACATTCATGGAGATATTAATGGTGATATAAAAGGAACAATTACAGGAAGCGTTGGTGGTGATGTATGGGGAAACATTGATGGGGATGTTTATGGCGATATTCAAGGCGATGTCATAGGCTATGTCAATGGAAAAATAAAGGGAACTGTTTTTGGAACTATAGAAACAGAGGAGGAAGATGATGAAGAAGATGATGATGAATGGGAAGAAGATGATGACGATGAGGAAGACGACGATGACTGGGAAGAAGATGATAATGATGCCGATAATTATGATTTTGAAATAGATGAAAAAATCCAAAATGAAATAGAGAAGGAGATGCAGGAGGAGATGGAAAGAGAGATGGTTAAGGAAATGGAAGCTGAAATGAAAAGAGAAACAGGTAATAGGGTTGGAACTCATCGAAATAACTGGAAGGCATGGAATAGCGGCTCTCACAATAATGGTAAAACAAATTATGATTGTTCCAATGATTGGCCCTGATATTTGTAAAGAAAACACTATATTTGAGGCATATAAACAGTTTTAAAAGAAGGGAGTAGGTTACTGGCGAATAAGTTCGTTTTGTAACCTTTCTTTGTGATTTAGAAATGAACTGGTGTTTGGTTTCGAGGCATTTTTATGGGACTAAATATTTTGTAGACTATAACCAGAAACAAGGAAGTGAGCAAAATAGCTCAGAATTATTAGTTGGGGTATTGGGGAAGAAAGGTGGTCATTATGACACAAAGCAGTGCAGTTAGCACGATTTCTTCGTATGATATCTCAACTTTTTTGCATCATACGGAGCTTGGAGAAACAATAAGGCAGACATCTTTTGCCAGGGAAACATATCTTGGAGTGGCTAAAGTATATGGCCTTCGGAACAGAGAATACTTGATGGAAAATCTTCAGGGACTGAAAACTGGAGACAGAGTTGTTCTTTATCGCAAGTATAATAGCGAAGATGCATCTTGTACAGCTGTAGCGGTCCAGAGTTTTCCTGATGATGGCTCTTCAATAAGAATTCATACATTAGCAGGACTCTGCCTCGGCTATACTCAGCCACCGGAAAGATTTATCATGGCGGAGCTGATGAAGGCGGGAAAGCACCTGTATGCCACTATCAATACTGTTCGCATACCGAAAACGATAGATGAGCTGGATACCCGGAATGCAGTGACTCTGAACATTTACTGGGTAGAAGAGTCTAACCCTCTTCAGATCGCTAATACGTATGAAATTGGTGAGCCAAAGTATGAGGCAATGGAGCAAAATGGTGATGCAATATGGCTGACTTACACATCCCCTGATAGAGATTTTAGATTCCTGGAGCATTCTATAGAGGCGCTTGATGAGATGAAGGTCGGAGATCGCCTTCGTCTCATAAGAAGACCAAAAGCAGATGATCCATGGGCAGTTGAAATTTGGACCGAGGATAAAAAGTATTTCCTGGGACATTTGCCAAGCCGCAGCTCCAGGATGCTGGCATATATGCTAAAGGGTGGAAAGCGCGTATATGGTGTTGTGAGAAATAGGCAGACAGGAGTTTATCCGCATCTTTTAAACTTTGATGTATATGTCGAGGACAAATGATGAAGAATGAAATTATTCTAACTGAAATTGTAAATGAATATGATGCTCTGATCAGGGAAGTAAAGAAGCTAAAGTTGATGGTTGCAGCTCTTATGGCTGAAAAAGATGACCTTGAACTGAACGTATGTAGGAAGCTCAAGGCTGAGTATGATGAAAAAATCGGTAATCTTGAGCTTCAGATTACTCAGTACAATCTTGAGATTGAGAGACTTCGATCTGTCATAGAGAGTATGCAGGCTGCTGTCAATAGCGATGTTAAAGTAACAAGGGAGCAAGCTGAGGAAGAAGCTGATGAGAAGCTGAAAGGCTTCTATGAGGATCTGGAGAAAAAGGCTGAACAGGCCAGGAAAGATCAGGAATACGCAAGGCAGCGTGCGCAGAAAGATAAGGATAACGCTAAAGACGCAGGATTTGACAATTCTGATGAAGACTATGAAGAGGTTGATTGGGAAGAATTCTTTAAATCTTTTGATGATTTTTTCAAAGCATTTGATGAGATGTTCGGATCCGGCCAGGGCAGCAAGCGTGACAGAGATTCAGATGACAGCTATACAAGTAGCGACGGTGGAGAAGGAGATTCTGCAAGGAAGAATATAAATCCAGCAAAAGAGCTTAGGGCTTTGTATCTGAAAGTACTCAAGGCTCTGCATCCTGATAATAAAAAAGACAGGACGGAAAAGGATGATGAACTTCTCAGGGAGGCTATTAAGGCATATGAAAGCGGGGATCTCGAACGACTCCGTGAGATTGCAGAAATGATAGAGGATGAGGATATTGAATCCAGATTCCAAAACAACCCTGAGGACATAGACGAATTAAAGCGGCTTCTTAAACAGCTTTCGCAGCAGAGAACTGATCTTCAGACTAGCATAATCCGTATTAAGGGTTCTTTCCCATATAACCTGAAGGAGTTCCTGGCAGATGAAACGGCGGTGGCGGCAAGACAGGAAGAACTGAATAAGATTATTGAGAGCTGTAGAAACACTATCAGTGCACTAAACGAGCGCATAGCTCTTTTGCAAAAAGAAATGGGTGAATGACTATGGATGCAGCGAAAGAATTGCTAAAGACTATGACTGAAAGTATGTGTGCTGCTATGAGGCTTGCGTATGAAAAAGCAAATACTGATGTAGAGAATCCAGACCTTGCCACAAAAGCTGAACTTTGTTTCTTTATACTTTATCTGATATTTGAGGATGGAGCTTTTGATGAAGCAGAATTAGAACTGTTTGAAGAGGCTGCAGATTACACGGTCAATAGGGATTGCTGGTACCAGATGATGGAAGTGGGGAGAGTGGACTCGGATGAACATTATCTTAGTCAGCCACCAGAGATTATCAGGTTTATGCAGGAATTTGATAATGTCCTTTATGAGATAGGTGAGAATTTCGCGTGTGTGGATACAATTTTGACCGCATACAAGGGTGTTGGAGATATTTATGTTAATCTCAGGGGCTACACGGATGAAATTAGGAAGAGGAAACTTGATAAGTTTGTTGCAATGGTAAGGAACTATCAGAAAAAGAATTCCAGGAATCCTATGGTAAAAAATAGACCATTGTACCCTGGGAAATCTTCTAAAGAACTCTTAAAAGATATCGTAGATAAGAGAAAAGAAGAAAAGTCAGGAAATAAAGTCATCCCCTTCCAAAAGGGAGTGCCGGCTCCTAAGAAAAGCTGAACATGAGATTTGTGCAAGAGAGGTAGTGGATATGAATGCAGCATTAAAGAGAGCAATTGAAGAATTATATACGCTTGCAGATCCGACCGGAGCTTCCGCGAGCGGAGCAGTAGCAAGTAACAGTACGGAAAGAGAAGTGTTGAAAGCGGAATTTATAGATTTTCTGTCATATCTTTCTGCATCCGATGGAACTATATCCGAGAGCGAAGCAGAATTTGTAAATGATTACTTTGCCCTTTCTTACTCGCCGGATGAGCTGAAGGCTTATATAGAGAAGAATGGTACTTATTCTACAGCATTTGAGAAAAAGGTTCCTGAAACCCTGGAGAGACTTGTGGCGCAGGATAACGCCCTTTTTAAACAGAGACTGGAGCTGCCTGCTTCAGCTAGCGCATCCTATATTGATGTTTTTGATTGTTTTGGAAAAGAATTCCTTGTGTGCGATGGCGATGCTAACAGGCAGGAAATAGAAGATTTTTCCACTTATATGGACACTTTACGGAAGTACAAGAGAGAGCATTCTTCTTTTTCTGATAAAGTCAAGGGCACGGTTGATGTCAGTGAAGTGCACGCCGGAGAGAATATTCCTAAGTTTGATGCTGAGGGTAACAGGGAGAAGACTTTAGAGGAACTGCTGGATGAACTCAATGAGCTGATAGGCCTTGAGTCAGTAAAGAAGGATGTTAACACGCTTATACATATGCAGGAGATCAAGCGGCTGCGCAAAGAGCGTGGGCTAAAGGAAATCCCTGTCTCTAACCACCTTGTCTTTTATGGCAATCCGGGAACCGGTAAGACGACTGTGGCCAGACTTCTGGCACAGATTTATCATGTGATGGGTATATTATCAAAGGGCACTTTTGTTGAGACAGATCGCTCCGGGCTTGTGGCGGGATATGTTGGGCAGACTGCGCTTAAGGTACAGGAGGTGGCTAACAAGGCTCTCGGTGGAGTGTTGTTCATAGATGAGGCATATTCGCTGACCAGAAGTGATAGTGGTAATGACTACGGCGCTGAGGCTGTGGATACTCTCCTTAAATTCATGGAAGACCATAGAGATGACTTCATTGTCATCGTCGCAGGCTATCCTGAGCTGATGGCAGAGTTTATCGACTCTAATCCGGGGCTTCGTTCCAGATTCAATAAGTATGTAAGCTTTGAAGACTATGATGATATAGAGCTGCTTGAGATCTTCAAGCTCATGTGCAAGCATGCTGGCTACATTCCTACAGAGGAAGCAATAGGGCACTGTGCTTATGTATTTGAGAAAAAGTATCAGAATCGCAGCAAGAATTTTGCAAATGCCAGGGAGATCAGAAACTTCTTTGAGACGGCAATGATGAATCAAGCAGACAGGCTTTTTGGTAAGGAGGATCCTACCAATGAGGAGTTGAGCACTTTGGAACTTTCAGATGTGGAAGGGATAATGTAGTTGTTGGGGCGGGAGTATTATCAGATAAAGCAACACCTTGAGAATCATGGATGAAGGAGAAGGTGGAAATGAAGAATATTCTTGCAAAAATACTGTATGTCATACTGGCGCTTGTTGTATTGATATGTCTATTTATTGGGCTCTGCGCAGTTAATCCTGATATAGCAAAACCATTAAAGGAAATAGTTGCAGATATTGAAGAAAAAAAGAAAAGTAAGGAAGATAATGCTGCTGAAGAAATTACGGAAGTTGCAGCACTGGAGCTCTCTGTGGAGGAGCAGGAAGAGCCTGAAGAGGAAGAAGAGGTTAGTGCAGATGGGCCGGAGACTGCTCATCCATACGATTTTGACCTGACATATCAGGACTATGTTGATGAGTGGGATGACAGTGTGGTTGATGATGACCGTAAAAATGATCCGGATTATAAGGAATTTGTGGATGCTTTCATAAATCCGACAGATGATGTTAATGATGGGGATTTTCCTGAAGACAGTTCACATATGATCTCGCCACAACCAGAGATTGTTGATATCGAGGATGAAGATCAAGCCCAGGAAATTATCAATAATGTTGATTATGGTGAAACTGGAGAAGGGCTGGAATTTGATGAGCTGTATTATCCTTACTACCATATGCTGAACGACAGATGCAAAGCTTTATATAGGCAGATGTACGCAAATGCCCTGGCTCTTAATACGAAATTTGCGCCTATAAATGAAGGTACTACGAACAATGAGATGAACAGCGCATTCTGCTGTCTGCTGGATGATCACCCGGAGTTGTTTTGGGTGGACATATCCTATTATTTCCAATATGACTACCAGGGGAATGTCATAGAGTTTGATTTCGATTTTTATAAAAACTTCCGTGATATCCCATCAGCAATAAGAAAATTTGAGAATACAGCGCAGAGCCTGGCAGCAGGGGCTAAGAATTTGGGATCCCCATATGAGAAAGAGCTTTATGTACATGACCTGATAGTGGATAAGCTGAATTATCAGTACAATTCACTTGATCAGAGTGCTTATAGTTCTGTGGTACAGAATTATACAGTATGTGCTGGATACGCACGGTGTTTCCAATACTTAATGCAGCTTGTAGATGTTCCGACATATAACTGTCATGGATGGGGAGGCAGAGAACGCCACGCCTGGAACATCATAAAGCTTGACGACGGCTTCCATAATGTTGACTGCACCTGGGATGACTCCTTGTCAAATTATGATTACTTTAACCTCAGTGACGCAGAAAACGATAGCCACAGGAGGATGGAGTTCTCTGTATACCTTCCTCCCTGCGTATCATCTAACTACAGACCAGTAGAGGAGTCAGAGGTTATTAGTGGATATCCGGGAACAGATTACAACGCGGATGATGAAACCATATATATTTCACCTGAGACTGATGAAGGGGAATATATCGTTATTGAATTTGGAATACCCGAGGACGAAAGTGATTCATCAAATGAAACGGGGGAATCTAGTGGCTCAGAATATACCGGCAAACGTTGGACAGATATATATAAGGAAATGACAGGAATTGATCTTAGAAAAGAGGCCGGAATTGGCGAATAAGAAGAACTTGTAAGGAAGGTGACTGCATGAAGGAATTGCATCAGTTAATGGAATACATCAACTATTATCATTATTCAGAGGATGAAGAGAAAATTGTCATTATCCATAGCCCCTACGATGAGGAAGCTAAAGCAGCATATATTAAAGCACAGCGTGTTCCGGGAAATAGCTGGTATTTGGATGTGGCGATAGATTGTGTTAGGCAAATGTCTGAAATAGACAGAGATTATGTGATCCACCATATGTGGACTTCCGATTATCATTTTGGCTATGCTATGAGAGAGTCTTTTGAAAGGTTCAAGAAGGTCGTATGGCTGAAACTTTTTTCATTGAAACGCATTGAGAGATATGGAAAGTATCTTACTGAGTATGATGCAAGAGAGGAGTACTGTGTATTGAGGTAAAGGCAGGTGATAGCATCTATTACTCAGCTGCTGACAGAGAATGGCATTATAGCAGTGGAAGAGTCATGCAGCATCATGGACCATATAAACAGATAGCAGGTGCGAAGAGAGCGCTGAGGGATAAGGTAGAATATCACAGCAACAATAGAGTTAGTGCGCTTCTGAGTAAATGCAGATTTGTTGGTGCAGTTTGCTTTGTGGATATGAGGAAGAAAGACTTCCAGGGACAGTCATTACCAGAGGAAGCAACTATACAAATGACAATCTTACAAGATGATCTTGATACTATCTGGGACAAGGTTGAAGCAATATACAATATAAAAATGCCATCAGAGAAGTATGACAATACTCTTTCAGACGGAATGAATGAAGGTGAGTTTAAGTTGTTGCTTGATAATATATTATGCCCGGAATTCCATCTCATTCCTTCGCCGGAGGCAACTACAGGACTTATAAACTTTAGGCTTAAGCAGCTCATTAGAGAGCAATACAAGATTCTGGATTTCTTAACCGAGCAACCCACAGCTGTTATAAACGGGGCAGCAGGCACTGGAAAGACCATGATTGCTACAGAGAAAGCCAGACTTCACAGCATAGATGGGGATAAAGTTCTGTTCTTGTGCTTTAACAAAAAACTTCAGAAAAAGCTAGAGGATGATAATAAAAGAAACCCAGATTATAAAAATGTTGACTTCATGACAATAAGCAAGCTCACCCGTGACAAGACTGGCGATTTTGAGGACTTTGCAGGGCTTGAGCGATGGCTTGATAGATGCATTAGGCGTGAAGCTGAGCTTGGCTACAAGCATATTATTGTAGACGAGGGTCAGGACTTTGGAGTCATAGATATAGAGGCGCATCCTGAGAGAGAGGATGAGGGGATCCAAAACTGCGAAATTATTAATAAGCTTCAGGAAGCTGCGTTGGAGCAGGAAGGAACATTTTATCTTTTTTATGACAAGTACCAGACTATACAGGGTGGTAAGAGCGTAGAAAACATACTTCCTGATTGTATTGATAGTGCAGATTGCAGGCTCACTCTTCATAAGAACTGTAGGAATACCAAAGAGATAGCTAAGACTTCAGTTACACCTATCAAGGATAAAAGAGGTCGGGGGTTAAAGATTGACGCAGCATATTCTTGGATTAAACCATATACGCCGGTCATGCATGTTATTGATTCCAGGGATAAGGAACTGGATGTGCTTAGGAAGATATTGGATGAGTACAAGGAAATTGGACTTGAAGATGTGGTTATTCTTACTCAAGGTGGATTGGAGTATAGCAGCTTGAACGGACATCTCATAGAGAGTACCAAAGATGATCCATACGACTACTACAAGCACAATGGAAAAAAGTATAGAGTTGCTACCTGTATTACATTTAAAGGGCTTGAGGCCGATGCAATTATTCTTTTAAACCTTAATTCTAAGTCATTTGAAGGTGAGCGTGGCAAAGAGTTTTACGTTGGTACTTCCAGGGCCAAATGCAAACTGGATATGGTATGTACGCTGGGGGATGATGATTATATCACGGTGGTTTCTGCAATAGATGAGGGCGCTCTTAGTGGACCCAAAAACAAGAATGCTCTCAAGAAGATTTTTGGAAATCTTTTTTCATCAGAGGTTGTAGTGGAGTAGGGAACCTGTTGCTCTAAAGGAGGCTTTACATATATATGATAGAGACTATGGAATTTGAAGGAAAAGATATTGACTGGAAAATGAACAAAGAAGAAATACTGCAGACACTATGCAAAAAGTATGCATACGAATTAGAAGGAAGTCCAATATGGGTCGAGAGAAATAGTGCAAAAGGCGAAATGAATCTGAATTTGTTTAGAGTTGGCGAAAAACACCGCGTTGGGCAAA
>JAEEGL015703097.1_pt1 | contig 17378 bp, 19 predicted proteins | sample 9134231 | NCBI WGS metagenome assembly JAEEGL01 (sample SAMN16246548, study PRJNA631951) | gut metagenome | biome: gut microbiome; feature: rumen; material: fiber-attached | host: Bos | place: Iran: Karaj | collected 2018-10
GAAATCGGATGTTTTTTCAGTGGCAATTGACGTTCTCTGCTTTCACCAATGCCTCACCGGCTTCATTCTTTCTTCTATCTTCTAGAATACGATTGTAGTTTTGTTTAACTTCTTTCTTTAACGTATAATCCTTAAAGTAACTCCCTGTATTCCGCCTGAAAACAAGCTCATCGTATTTTTTTCCCAAATGATTAGAAAGACTCTTTCTAAATTCCGTAAACGTTTTCCCCCGGTCATTACAATACTCTTTGCACCACTCCTTATATACCTTATATATCAAGCTCGTTGTCCATCCATCAGCTTTTTTGCCCTCTTTTCTTTCCTCCATACATTCATTGAAAAAAACTATTACGGAATTGTTATTTGCTTTATACGTTTCTCGAATCCTAATTACAGAATCCGGCTCATCGAACTTGTAACCGTTATCTATTACTCGCCTAAAAGAATGAATCGCTTTATAAACTATTCCCTCGCGTTCACTATATAGTTTTTCTATAAGTTTTTTATCCTGCTCCTCAGACGGAATCACATTTAAGCAGGCAACTCCTATAATTCGATCATAAACCCACTGTCCATCATCCCCACCAAATCTGGGAAAGCGATTCATGCAAAACCATAATAGGCCGTTATAAATAAAATCAAACCCATCCTTTCCCTTGAATTCTGCAAAAAGAGAATCACCACCTGTACTTTTCTTAAAATTTCTCAATTCTCTTACAGTCTGAAAACTCATATCCGAACTGCCCGCGAGACGTTTGTCGTATAAAACGCTCGTCCCGAATCTTGATTCCAGCTCACATAAATCTATAGCTATATAATTCTCTTTTCCCAATATTTTCTCTACCAGACTCTTTAGCACAGACTTTCCTGTATTCCCGGGTCCAACCATAAATAAAGCTTTCTTCATTCGCCATCCTCCTGTATTAGACAGGCATGCACCAATGAATTCTAGAAGAAGCAGTTCATCACCCTCATCATGATCTGTAAGCGTCCCTATGTATTTATCAAATATCGGTGTTTCCTGTTCCTCGCCTGTCCAATCACATGGAATTTGTATAGTTGAGAATATCGAAGGATCATGCGGCAGCAATTTCATTTTATCAATATCTAAAATACCATTCTGAAAGTTTATGAGGTTCTCATTCGCATTAAGCTCATCGGAATTTACAAACAACTGAAGATCCATACAGATCAATCGAAATACTTCATTTATGCAATTCGAATCCGGCTCCCCGCCAAATCGTGATATACATTCTTTTATTAATCCTTTGATCATGATATCCGGATATGGGACATAGCATCCTTTTTTATATATATAACGCTGTGGGAAACCATTATTCTTTCCAACAACAGATATCATGGGAAAATTGCTCATAAAAAAATCTGCCAACGCAGGACGATCTATGACTTTTTTCCCACTTACGTCTTGTATAAATAAACATTCGTTCTCGTTTTCGTCATCGTATTTATCGCCACGCAGTTTTCTCCCGGCAGTTTGCATATTACGTCTTCTATCGAGCCGTCTGCTCTTGTTTCGTTTATGAGCTTCATTGCTCTGTTCCTTACAATCAAAATCTACGATAGACAGTCTTCTATCATCTTTTACACTCACACTACCATCTACGTCATCTGTTTCAACGGTCAAATTAGAACTGCTCAACGCGTCCAAACTACTTGTTGCTTTTGTAATACGTTTTTTCATTTTTAACTCCTTTTAATCTTTCCAGCCTAAAAAAAGGCTGAATCAAACTAAGCTATCCGCGGGAATCGCCTAAACAACAGTTGCAATATGATTATGGAATCAAGTGCTGAATTGAAAAAGTGAATTCCGTGTGCAGGATTAAATTCCGGCACTGTATACGAACATTGAAAAAAAGAAAAGTTTAGATGCGGATTCTTGCGATTACTGATAAAATTTAGGGTAAGTTTCCCGAAAATGCTGTTTTTGACGCATCTCAAACAGACCTCTGGAAAATCGGTGTGCAAAACTTAGTTCCACAGGTGACATGGTAAAACTATGAAAATTGAGACTGCCGGAATGGTGTGCGGAAAACTATCTTATTTCAGCAGCAGCTCCGGACTCAATGTGACATCGTCAGGGGCTACATACCGGAGCTGCAGCATGAAGCGGACGATTCTTGCTCCATATTTATCAAGAGCCAGCTTATAAGGCGTCTGCCCATTAAGATTTGCCCTTGGAGTGGAGTTGATGTGATCAACTGCTTTACGGACATCCCACTGCGTTAGATCAGTAAAAACGGTTCCCTTGGGAAGGATCATTCTCAACATAGTGTGTACTTCCTCTATACCGCCCTTTTGTCCGCTACGCATAGGGTCGCAGTAATAAATACTGCAACGCTGAATACCAGCAACTCCTGTTTCAAGCAATACGGGGTTCCCGAATTCACTACCTCTGTCAGTAAGGCAGATCTCAAACACCTGAAGGAAATCTTCAGTGCTTAGAGAACGCTCCATATGGTCAAACGCGGCTTTTACAGCGCGCATCGTGCATCTGGGCAGGAGCCTTGCTACTAACATCTCTGTTTCAGGGTTGTAGAGCGTGAGGATGCACTTTGAAGATCCTCTGGCAGACAGAACGGTATCCATCTCCATGAAATCATTTGGACCAAGATTTTTGAAATCCTGGTAAGTGCGACCGATGAACACCTCCCTGTCACAGATTCCTTTGCGGGTATGCTTTCTCGGTTTGAACTTCGCCTTTCGTTTAAGGTCGATGTTGCGAGAAAGCAAGACGCCCTGATCGATATAGTTGTAAAGGGTCTTTACGCTGATATCGAGTTCCGGATGGTTTGTTATGATCTGGTACGGCGACTGCCCCTGCTTTATGAGTGGAGATACAACAGCATTCATCTTAAGAGCCTCATGCTTTGTCATGTTTACACCTTCTCTGGCTGAAGAGAGAAGAGCTTCATATGTGCGCTGAGCAAAGACTGCGCTGTATCTATACTTGTGAGGCACTGTACAGAGATGCTTGGCTTTGCTACAACCGTTGCATACATAAGGAGCTTTGGTAAGTCTGTTACATTCTTCTTTTTTGAAGTCCTTACAATGCTGGTTGCAGATGGAACAGGAAGAGCATTTGCCTTCGCAGATAATGATTTTGTTACATACGTTAGTACGCTTACACCTGAATCGACGTGTGCAGAAGTTGTGAGGGTTATTGAATATGCGATTGGGATGTATATCATCCATCCTGTGAAGCCGTATCTCCTTGGATATGGTTGTAGGATCCTTGCATAGGAATCGGGCTATATCCTTGAATGAGGTATTCTCCCTTAGGCATGCTTCTATGTACTGTCTGTCACTTAATGTAAGATGCTTATTGTTGCCAGGTATTATATTAGACATAGTTACCTCCTTCCTCACCATTCCGGCAACAGGAATAAGGTAACAGATGTGAAAGATTAAATGCTACATATGTAAGACTTAATTCTACATCAGAGAAGGATGGTGGAATTTAAATTTTCAATTTGGGTATGGAATCAAGTTACGAAATCATTAGATTGCCTGATACGAAGATTTGTCGTACAATTATAGACAATCGTATAAATCATTTAGAGTTTGCACCCTACATGATCCCATACGGTTTTATGATCGGTACCGATAATACCGATGTTTTTCAAGTCGATCTTTTCCCGAAGGTCGACTTGTTTGTTTTATAAATCGTTCTTTTTCTTAAATCTTGCTAATTCTGTCTCCATTCTAATTAGCTGAACTTCATTTTGTTCTCTTTCTCCTCCCATATTTGAAAGTATTGAACATATCTCGTCAATAGCGTTTTCCTCTGTATCACATTCAAGAGCATAAAAACTCTCTAATACACTCAGCATAATATTGATAAAGTATCTGCTCTTGTAGGACATTAAATTGCTAAACCGTTTATACAGGTCTATATTTTTTGATTTCTCACATAAGAATTCTTCATTATACTCATATTTAAGACCTGAACAATTCATAATATCGCGAATCCTTTGGATTTCTTCAGCCTCCTCCTTTTTATACATAAGTTCAGTAGACATTGCATCTAATCCTGAATCTACTACTTCATTACCAAATTCATCCTGTCTTAGCGATTCCTTTAGCATTGAATTTATAACACATTCCTCTATTTTTATTTTGTCCAGATCCGAAAGCTCTTGTTTAATTAAGAGATAAACCGGTATGCCTGAAAATTCTTCTAGCGCGTTATAATACTTTTTCGGTATCTCATATTTACCTTGCTCCCAATTACTCACCGTTTGCCTTGTAGTATCAAGCCTTGTAGCTATCTCCGCTAAAGTCTTGTGTGTCATCTTCCTATAATAAGCTAATCCTACATCCATAGCCCCCTCCTATCACTATGGCCTCATTATAAAACAAAATTTAGACATCTGTCAAGCAGGTAAATTTTATTTACTTTCGTGTTGTGCTCCCCCATATTCTTCAGGAGTTATCAAATATGGCACACAAAAAAACCCTTAGCACTGCCAAGGGTTTTCCAGCATAGTCTCGTTTATACTATGGTATTCCGTTTTTAAGGAAAATATTTCACAGACTCCCCAAAAATCTATTGGAGCTCACTAACCAGCACCACGTTCAGTTCCGTAAACTGCTTTAACTGCTGGTCATTCGTTAAGAACACATCACACCCGCAGACCACTGCCGTAGCAAGCTGTAATGCATCCATAGCCTTGAAATGGTTATATGATGCCCTTATATTTGCCGCTTTTACTGCTATCTCTTTATCAATTACTCTTATATCTATTCCTAAAACATCCACAAAACCATCAAATGCCTTCAAAAGATCTTCTCTATCCTCTTTTATGGGATAAACGCTATATTCCTCAACCGTTATTGTAGATGTATAGAAAGCAGCATCTGTATTGTTCGATATAAAGCTGTCGACCAGCCCAGAAAAGTCAGCATTCTTCTCAATTCTGTATATTATGGGGCTTGTGTCCAAATAGACCCTTTTATATTCGGTCATTATCTCTCAAGCTCCTGATATAAGAATCTATTTCCTCTGCGGTTCTGCCTGTCGGTATAACACCTTCTTTCGATTCGAGATATCTCTTCCAGCGTTCCGCTCTGGTTTCTGTTTCATTTTCTGTTACAGTATAAGTAAGCACGATCTCCCCTTTAGGGATTCTGCGCTTATTATCTTCATCTAAAACGACTTGCGTTCCGTCATAATATGCTTTTAATGTTTCTAACATGGCCGTTCCTTCCTTTGCTTCTTAATTATACACAAATCAGATATAGTTTGCCATTCAGACAAGCTCATTTATTCTATCAGCTCATGCTATTTGCCTTTTCGCTGCTTGGCAGATTTATCGAGTTTTGTATTTGCTGCGCTATAAGTTTTTATTTCAAAGGGTAGCTTCTGTTCTCTTATTACCGCCTTAACGAACATATTTACGGCAACCGAAGGATTCATCCCGACCTGATCACAAAAGGCTTCAAATTTCTCTTTATCTTCACTATTTAAACGGACACTCAATGTTGATTGCGACATAGACTTACCTCCCTTGAATAGATTGTATGACAAATGTATGATATTTGCAATACAGCGTCATACATCGTCGCAGTATTTAACATTTCTCTTTCGATATAGTTTAATTCTGTAAAATACATAAATGCCTCTATTCTCTGGGATAAGGATTGTTTTCCTACCTGTAGCATATACACTGAAAATTTCAGCAATATCCATAGAACTCACTATTCTTTATGAAGTCGTACCACATATCGCTCAAACAGGAAAGCTATTATAAATAAAGAAAGAATATATTTATAGAATGAAACAGGTTCCCAGCTAGTCTCAGTCAATTTAGCCATAGTATTATGCTTTATTCGATATCCTGCTCTCCATATAGAAATGGTGCACCTAGTATATAAATCACCTTTATCCCAGCGCAATCAGCGGTGTAGAATTAACTATGACCAGTTTAGGCATTTTTCAGCTCCTCAAGAAGCTCTTCCTTGTTCTTATACTGGAATATACTTATGCCGTTTTCACCAAGAAATCTGATAAAATCCTCTTCCGGCATGTCAGCTATCTGAGCACAGTAGCCAATAGAAACATTATTCTTGGTGTAATACCCTAAAGCTACCATTCTCTTGGCAAAAGCTGATGCCTCAGACACATCCATATGTGTGTCATATAAAACTGCTTCCGGTATCTGCATGCTGATCTGACACATTTCCTTAAACCTCCATTGGATTACCAAAGTCTGGTGCTATTGATACAAATGCATCTGCAAGGAATTCAATCTTGTGCTTTTTATAATAGATTTAATTATACTCGCTCCAAATTTCAAAGACAATAATAGCTATACAGCACTTTTTACCTGACAAGCCAGTCGTTCTCTCTTGGCGCGGACAAGTGAAGATTTGCTTATTCCCGTGATTTTCGCAACTTCTGAATATGACTGCTCCTCAAGAGCCTTCATAGCGTAATTCAGTTGAGCATCCGTATATTTCCTAGGTCTGCCTTCTTTATAATCTGCTCTCTGGCGAGCCAATGCCTTTCCTTCACTGGTTCTCTCAACAATCATATCCCGCTCAAACTCAGCAAAAGCAAGCATTACATTCCTGATAAGCTTTCCTGTAGGCGTACTATCCATCAATCCCATGTTGAGCACATGTATCGCAACGCCCCGGTCAAGCAGTGACTGGATCAGTTCTATGCCTTGTGTGGCACTTCGAGCTACACGATCCAGCTTAGTTACAATAAGGATATCCCCGCTCTTTAATTCGTTTAATAGCTTATCCAGCTCCGGACGACTTGCTTTTGTTCCCGTGAAAGCATCCATATATATTATTTCAGCGCCTGCTCCCCGAAGGGATGCTTCCTGTGCTTCAAGGCTGTTTCCATCTTTTGCCTGTCCTTTGGTAGAAACCCTTGCATATCCGTATTTCATTTTGCCTCCTTCTCCAAAACATTATGAGTTATGGATATCCAAGTTATGACCATATGTTTTGGCGATGTTATCTATTCATATCTCACAATGTTTTGACCAATATTCAAAAGTTATAAGTTTTGACTTCTTTCTCCCTTGGTTATCTCCATAAGTTCCAGCATGTTATCAAGTAGTATCCCGGATCTTTCCGACATCTTTTCCAATGCGGCCTCTCGCTGACTAAGTATATTTATCAAATCCCGCTCGGAAAGCTGCTCATTTATATATCTCACGAAAGACAAAATCTGATATATCTCCAGTCTTTTCATAGAGGATAGTACAATATCCGGCTCTTAGCTTATGAGGAGATAAAGGTTTCCCAAGTGCTTTCTCGGTAAATTTCTTTACCATCTTAGCAATCGAATTGACTGCTATTCTTTCTCCTCTGTTTGAGATAAACAAGCTATCTGTAGTCACAGTTTTCGCATATCCGTCCCGAACAAAGAGCCACTCTTTAAGTGCTTTTGCCGTAGTATCATTAAATGAATATGTCATAGACTTCCGCCCTTTAGCTATTCCAGAAATCTGATTATTGTCAAAATCGACATTCTCTATATTAATCTCTGAAACCGCCGACTCTCTTGCTCCGGTACACATTATCAGACTAAGCATCGCCTTATCTCTCTTACGGGCAACTGTATCATGGTTCTTATCTACTTCCTTAAGAATAGACTTGAAATCATTTACAGTAAGCACGACCCGCTTTTTATTAACCCGATCCTCGTCATTAATCCTTGGCTTTGCTATGCCTGCCACATAATTCCTTTCGATATAGCTGTTTGACGCAAGGAACTCCAAGAAACCATTAAGGCAGATCTATATTGTCTGCTTGTAGGAATCGGATGTATATCTTACATTTGCCTGTTTGTAAGTTATGGTCTCTAAAGATATCATGTATTCATCGACTGCCTTAGCTGTTATCATATCTGCTTCTAATGTGTCAATACTCGGATTTATAAAAGACAGGAACTTATATATCTTGCTCAGATAATCCCGGCATGTCGCCTCAGTACAATGATTTGCTTTAAGGTGTCCGTAGTATTCCCTCACAAAATCCGGCATGGACTCTAGCTTTTTATCGTTAGCTTTCTGGATCTTTATGTCGTGCTCAAAGGGGGAGGGGGGTATTTTTTGTCAATTCATTTTTGACCTAGGGGGTATGAAAAATAGTAGTACCTGCTTCATCCACACACCGACCGTCTTCCGATAACCAAGACCATCGAGATAAAGCAGCAGACATATTCCGCTTATGCGTCCGGATAATCAACCCCTAGTCTTGTGATAGGGAGGAATGGCACATTTAAATAGATATCTAAAATAAATCTTCAGAAATTAGAAAAAAGGTTCTTATTTCAACAAACTTATGGCTATAGCAATTTGATTATACTGAAGAATCTTCTGACATACTCTCACCAGTTTCTTTCCCAATTTCATCATAAGTAAGTTCACTTATTCTTTTTATAGTCGTGTATTTTCCGCTTTTTACAAGTTCAATAACTCGATTTTGATCTATTGCATCTTTTATCTCGATGTTGTCGTTTTTAACAGATTTAATCAGTTTTACTACTACTAGATCCATTAAATCATCTTCACGGTTCAGCTTATAATCATCTTCATCAAGTGAGTGTACCGAGCCCACGGCTTTATATGAACCAGTTTCACTATTCTCTCCAAAATAGACGTAACTAGATGCATATCCTCCCATCTTATTTTGGCCTGTCATTGTAGCAATAAATGCCGGATGCTCAATTTCCGCACTGTCATTTTTAGGATAATATGCTTTCACCTCTGATAAACCTAAGGAATCTGGATTGAAATAACTGGTCCTTATATCAGATATTCCTTCAAACAATCGTGTTTCATAGTATATTTGCTTTAACAATTTTGATGTATCAGAATAATCGGGAATGCTTTTAAGTAATTCATAGGCATTCTCATAGTCTCCATTTGCGCAATATATCTGTGCATCGCAATACTTGCTTTTCTCATTAGCATCCTCATAATGTTTTAATTCTCTAAATATGTCTGCAGCTTCCTCATAATCTTCTCTGTTCATTGCTCGAATAGCAGTTTCATATTTTTCCTGTTTTTTTGTATCAGAAATATTAAATATTACGATACCCACAATAATGCCTACCATTACAAGTGAGACAACAATGAATACTCCCGTATTCATTTTAGGCTTTTTTCTTGGTACAATTTCTCTATCATATGGAATTCTCCCGCTACAAGTATCATCTCCATCATATTCAACGTAATTTGCTTCGGTAATATCGTATATATCGTTTTTTAATTCACTCGTCGGAAATCCACAATTCGGACATGAAACAGCCCTATTTGAAAACTCTTTGCCACATTCAGGGCATTTAATAAGCGACATAGTTAACTCCTTCTCTTATTATCCTATCTTATATCAATATGCTTTTCTTCTCCACAAAGCTCAATATCAACATAAATACCTTTTCCGTCGTTCTGTGCTGTCCTTGGCAAAGTATAAGCCACGTGAAGAATAGCCGAATCTAACGCATCAAGCCCATCCCAACTCCATACATTATCAATATCACCACGATATCCTAAAAACAGATTGGGAGTTTTATGAAGTTCAGTATTATCATAGGTTATTGAAGAAGTCCCTACTATGTTTTCAATCCCCTGTATGCCAGTTCCCACATTTTGAATATCAAAAACAAGATCGATCCAGATTTCGTTATCATCAGCAGGATAATATGTATAATATCCTGATGTATCTGTAGGCAAAATCTTATCTGTAATACTTGATTTTTTATAATCGATCTTCCAGTTTCTTGCCGTAAAGCTTTCTCCCGGTTTCAGCTCCCTCTCTTGCATCTCCTGTTCTTTTTTCAGTTTATCAAGTTGGTTTTCCGCGCTCTCTAGTCTGTCGTAATTGGATATATCTTTCTTTGCTTCCTCAGATAAAGAATCATATAATCTCCTGCTTTCTGATATTGCCTTTTCACTTAATAATGATACCGTGCCTATATTATTTATAGAATCCACGCACTCATTTACAGCAAGAGTATCATACTGTTTTCTCGCCTCCTCTAATGTAGAGTAATTAGATACTTTATTTTTAGCATCCTCAGATAATGCAGTATATGCTATACCAGCGTTCTTGATCGCATTTTTAGTTGATACAGATGTGTCTACTGTTCCAATACTATTTATCAGTTCTTCAACATGTTCGATGCTGAGTTTTTCATATTCTTCGTTGATTCGAAGTATTTCATCTTCGTGTTTAAGCAGTTTTTTCTGTGCATCAGATAACTTTCCATATTCTTCCATTAAATAGGAAATAGCATTCCCGTCTGAAATCGTTACCTCCCCAATTGCCTCGTACTCATTATCCACTGCATCTGCCTTAATCTGATCTAATTTTTTCTCGGCCTCCTTTAATTCTCCCCGATTGCTCACATGGCGTTGTTCTTTAGATGTCAGGCCATCATACATTTCTTGTGCCTGTGATATTCGCTCTTCTCCGTTCGATACATCCATATCACTAAGAGCTTCAATGGCCTTTTCTACCTCATTGACATTTGACTGTTCAACAGCATCTAATCTGCTGTTCAAAACAAGTGTAATAATAATGATAACGGCTATGAGAATTATTGCACATAATCCTATAACAATTAACTGGCCTCTATTGCTCTTTTTACTCCTGTTTTTTGCACGAGATCGGATCTGTTCTATCCGTTCGCGCCGCCTAGCATCTTCTGTTATTTTTGCTATTGGATATCCGCAATTAGGACATATTTCAGCAATATCACTTATTTGTTTATTGCATTCCGGACAATTAATCAATGCCATTTCTATACCCCTTATTGTTTTGTATACGTTATATCTACTCCCTCCGCAGTCATTATCAATGTACGATCATCAACTTTTTTAGCTGGTATATCTCTTCCTGTACTTGTTTTTATTCTTGATCCATCAAACGTATATGTTCCGCTTGTGTTTTCGAAGGCTGCTGAATTCATAAAGTTTTCATATGTCCCATCAGGATAAAAACAATATGTCATTTCAAATCCCAAAAACGAAGCACACCAAGTTCCCGTAATATCCGTTTTTACTAATTCATCATATTTTTCCTTGGCTGCAGTTAATTTATCATAATTCCGCACGTCAGCTTTATCTTTATCACTAAGGGCATCATAAGCTTCAAACGCTTTATCTATTTCTCCGCCGGATTCCAGCGATACTTCGCCTATATCAAGAATTAAGAGTTCTGTTTCCTCAACTGCCTTATTCTTTCCACATCCGGTTAAAAATAATAGCAATAAACACAAACCAAAGACTTTAATCTTCACTTCAGAAATCCTCACATTATCTTATTTATAATTAGAAAAGCATTGTAGATATATATACAATATGATTTTATCTCACATGCCGATAATATGCAATTATGGGTGAGATACGATATGCTCCATTCTGGAAGACAATTGAATCTAAAGGAATAACGCAATACGTACTTATAAATCAGTACGGTTTCTCTACTAACCTATTATACAGACTACGTAATGACTTACCGATAACCACAACCACTATTGGAGATATATGCGAAAAACTGGATTGTAATGTAAATGATGTAATAGACTATTATCGTTAGCGATAGCAATCCTTAAAGAATTGACAGGGAAATATGTAAAAGCTACGCAGGACACGCTCACATATTCTTTTGTTCATAAATGCATTTTACCCATCAACTAAATAATCACATTAATAAAAAACGTCCAAAAAAAGATTTTTATCCGTCAGGGGTATAAAAGTACCCTCAAAGGGAAAAACGCTCATTTTGACCTCAAAAACATAACGTAGTTATTGAATGAAAAGGAAATGCTAGTTTTATTCTACTACATACAGCCTAAAACACCGAGAAGGGAAAGGTACTTGCCGAGTACATACGTACTCTTTTACCTTTAAATACTCTTTTCTGGCACATTCAGAAGGTACAATATATAATATATTTACTTATGTAAATATATAAAATTGATATTTATAATATAAGGATACAAGGATTAATATATAAATATATATATATATAATACACATTAATAATATATATAGCACATTTTAAATGTGACAAAATACTCTCATATTCGCACAAACTATCTAAAGAGGTTGAAGAGGTTACTTTAATGTATAATTTTGACGCATCGAACTTATCAAAATGCCAATCCTTCAAGAATTATCCTGAAATATGCTCATTCTTAAATGAGCCTGTCAAAAGCGGACGTTCAAAACAGCTCCAGATTAAGAAGTGGCGCACACAATTTGACTTTCATAACGAAGGACATAAATTCATCATTGACAAAGTATACGACAATCCTCCGCCAATCGTTCCTGATGCGCGCGTGAACAACGGCGGAAGCAACAACCACAAGAACATGGACATCTATCTCCCATATATACACCGATGCTTAGTAAATCATCTTGGTGAATATATGAGCATGGATAGGATTCTGTGCGAAGTACTAGAGCTTTTTGATAGAAATGCCTTCAAGGCTGTTCAAGATTTTAATAATCCTAACCGCAGAGATGAAGGTCTTATAGAACTATCAGATTTAGGCTTGGCTCCCTCTGATCCTGTTCGCTTCCGCCGCTGGCTATCCAACGCCAAGGAGTTCTCGAAAAAGACCATATTTAACGCCTTAGATAAGTTAAAAAAAGATGATGCTATCAGTTTCGAAACTTCATATACATTCTTCTCAAAGTCCAAAAGGACACAATACTTTGCTTCCGTTGAAGGATTTAATGATTTTATCAGAGAAACAGAAGAGTGGGCTTGCAATAAATTAAAAGAAACCAAATTTGATATGTATGGTATTCCATACACAAAACGCTCAGGAAAACCTCTTATGTATTATATTCGCAATAATTCCAGTTTGATGAATGATTATCGCCGTCTTGTTATTGATAAATGCTTAGAGAACAAAAGCCTTAACGATGCCCTTCAAAAAAGTGTTCAGGAATCTTATGTTGGAGTAGAATTAGGTTCCTCAGATTGTCCAATTAATTCATACTGGAAATCCTGGCGAATTGACGAAATAGCTTCCACACCTCGAATAAATATGAATAATTACAGAAAACAGTATATAGATATGATCGTAAAGCACGCAACCAAAGAAGGCGACAAGCCAAGAAAATACAGACATTGTGCGTTTCTAAAAACGACTAAAAAAATTACAGGCATTCCTATCAATATGGATGAAGAGCCTTTTCCGGATTTTGAATCTTATATTGATGATTATATCCCAGACATATAAACAAAATCCGAGACTGGGCGGACAATTTCTTGAACTATCTAAATTGTCAATTCAAGGCCATGTCTGTATTCCATACATAGCGCTCATGCCCCCTTCTCGTCTCGCCCGGAACCCGCATATATGTTAAATATTTCATAAAATCATCAATTACTCTTCGCTATGCCACCTTACCTTCTTCATCAAACTCATACCATCTGCCGGATATCTGCTGCCAGCCGATAAGGGCGCCTCCATTCGTTTTATCAAAATAGTATTTTGCATCACCCACAGTCAACCACCCGGTTTTCAGCACACCCTTTTCATTCATGACATAATACTTCTCATCAAGCTTCATGGCAGTCTTACCGTCTCCGGTCACTATGCCGTCCTTTGTCTGATAATAAAGCTTTGTTCCAGCTTTTATTACGCCGGTCTGCCTCACGCCATCCTTACCGAAATAATACTTCGCGCCATCTATGGTCTGCCAGCCTGTCTGCAGCACTCCCTTCGATGGCGGCATATGTGCCGTGTGATCTTCGGCATCTGTACCTTGTAAATCTCGTTATAGCGGTTAACCATATGTTTGAACCTGTGCTCCCAGTGCATCGCTACAAGCGGGAGTCCTGCTTTGTCAAGGAATAGGAAGCCTGAGTATCCGTCGATCATTTTTTCCACCTTCGGCTTCGGCCGTTCTGCTATGATGGTACGAAACATCTCAGCGACGTCATCCGTAATTGTGAGTTTTCTCGTTCCCGCTGATGATTTCGTTGGGTTGATCGATATGACCATGTCTGTTCCTCGCTGGATCTGATGGTCTATATTCACTATTTTATTCTCAAGGTCTACATCGTTGATTGTTAACCCGCAGAACTCAGATATTCTCATGCCGGTACTGAAGAGGATGTAGACCACCTCGTAGTACTTGCAATACACAATATCATCATGAACGAAGCGCAAGAATTTTTTCATTTGCTCTCTAGATATAGCTTCCCTTGTGATGGAGTCGTTTATTATCACCCCGACCAGCTGGAATGCGAAAGGGTTCTTGAAGATGAGGTCATCATCGACTGCCATCTGGAAAGCGGGACGTAAGACTCCACGAATCGTTGCTATCGTACTGTAGCCCCTGCCGTCTTCCTTTTGAAGTTTGAAGAGGAATAGCTTAGCATCGGAAGTCTTTACTTTCGATATCTTCTTTTTCCCGAACTCTTCCTTTTTAATGACGTTTCTTACGAAGTTGTGGTTCACTTTCGTGCTGGGCCTGACTCCTACTTTCGTCTCAAGATAATCCTCTGGGACGGAGCCACACTTAACGCTATGAAATAAAAAAGAACACCGCCGATACAATAGGGGATCCAGGATCGTTTAAGGAACCCACATCTATTCATTCGCCCGATGTTCATACCCATAATATAGCCAATACATTGTAATGTGTCAAAACATGCACTGACTACGCACCTCCTCGCATTATAATAAAATATCTGTACGAGTAGGCGGCGTCGCTACGGGAGCAGACGTACCGCTAACACCTACCAGTACTCTTGCTCCTTCCTGATCCTTTGCTCCCTCCTGACGATACAGTCCGTCAGCTTCTAGCCCTTGGCGAGCATACCAGTCGGAATGAACTCACCGACGACCTTGTCGCCCTCCAATGCTTCAAGTACTCCAGTGACGGGATTTTTGATGAATTCGATGTTCATAAAGGCCTCCTTTACCTTGATATAAACAGTCTAGCGGGTTTGTTGTCCATTAGTACGGACTCAGAAATTTAGATTTATGTAAACCATGTAGGGGTTGTGATTGAATTTAGATCCGCCCATTATCAGGCTCTTCATCTAAACCTAAGCTGGATATTTATAAATTCGCTCGAAAATCGAGTTTTATGCATCAAGGGTATAGTAATGTACCCTAAGGCCTAAAACGCTCATTTTGGGTTGGATAAGTCTATGTATTTTCTACGACATTGAACTGATTCTTGATGGTATGCTCCAAGCGGTTTTGCTGTGCGCCGATCTTGCTCCGAATGTTGTTTAATTTAAGGAGGTCGGATTCCATCCTGCCGATGGCATCCCTCGCTCCTTCCAGAGTGGAAGCATCAAGGTCACTAACATCATATTTTTTGGCGGAATCTGAACAAGCGAATCGTTCAATGCTGTATAGGCTGGTTGTTTTGTAGCAAATCATCTAGGTTTTCTGCATAACTGTAGCTATTTAGTCCCGACGCATCCATTGACTTATTTGACTCATTCTCTCTGACATTCCTATTTTCAATAGTTTCCAGAGTTTTGTTTCTGTTGTTCTGGTTAGATAAATCAATGACCATTGTCTTATATGTAGATTCACCCCACTTTTCTAAATAAATCTCTTTTGTCTGTGCAATAAAAAATGGGACAAATACATTTCCAGAATAAATATAGTCGCCTGTTTGAATCTGCTTATCTTTTTGCTCGCCATAGTCAAAGGCATCCATCGCTATATTTGCACCTATATTATCATTTCCAATTGTTTCGGGAGCAATACTGTTTACTAGAGCTAATGACATGAGCGTTAAATCATATCCTTTTTGCGTATCGTACGAGGATGAATTTGGATAGGTTAGGTTACATGCTTGAACATTGTTTTGTTCGTCAACCGCTATCGAGAACAAAAATCCGGTATCGTAATATTCCTCCTTAGAGAATACATACACATAAATGTTATAGACTTTCGATTCATAACCGCTCATTGGAGTCTTTTCACCACTTGAGTCATATTTTAACAGTGGTGCAGTATGTGAATACCTAAAATCTAACATCGACGTATCAAGTATTACATCTGCTGCGTCCTGAGCTAGACTATCATAGTTGTATTTCAGTGCCTGTATAAGCTGTTCGGCTGAAACGTTTATATGGGCAAAATCTGCTATTGTAGTATTCCCAACACTATCCGCTGAAGAGTTCTGGTTACTATTATCATTATCACTACTTACATAACCTGTTTCTTCTACATTTTTTGTATTTGTATTATCGTTTTTAATCTCATCATAAGCAACGATAACCGTGCAACATATGAGTATGAGAGATATAACCAGTGCAGCTGTAGCAAAACCATGTTTCCTTCCATCTTTTTCCTTCAAATCAACAATTGAAAGAACTATTGATACGGGCCACAGCGCAATAATAGAGGTCACAAAAGCTGCTATAGCTATTCCAGAGGTTCTTCCTATCATAGATATGCCTTTTTTTTGTTGATTATTCTCCACTCCCGATGAATTAAAGTTATTATTAGGATTAACAACATTACCCGGAACAGAATCAAGTGCAAGTGAGGGCATTTCTGGTTTGATATCGTTAACCGATTTATCTAAAACCAACGAAAGATCCTGTTCAGGCTTCTTATAGAAATCTTTTGTGCCTCTTGTGTATTTCTGCATGCAGTTTTCACACAGAATCCCATCATATGCATTATTCTTTTTACATACAAAACATGTGTCTGGATTTGATCTTTCCGCTATCTGTTTAAGCCTTTCGAGATATTGCTGACCAATTCCTGTTTTAAATGATTGCTTTTGTTCTAAATATTTCAGAAACTTTTCAGCATTCGAAGGAAGGCTCATATCTTGCTTTGAGCTTATCAATGTGACAATATTGATATCGTGGATTAATTCTTCTTTAGTTGCCATACTATTAGACTGTATTATCATTCGACTTTGAAGTCAAATGCCCTTCCCCATAGGCTTTGCTAATCAAATCCTCTCAGCGTACTTGAGGCATATCCACCCTTACGACATAGTATTTGTTTGATGTTTTCTGTAATGAAGAAATTTTACGTATCAATACAGTTTGGTTTGATGTTGATTGTTCAAAATATCAGAATAATATAATAAAATGATTTTTGCGGATAATGCGATGCGCTCATTCTTTGTAAAACCTTTGTAAAATCATATGTCAGCGTTGCCTCAAGCCTTGATTTTTCTATATCCGGACGGTGTTCGTTAGTATATTGCCCCAGCAGACGAAAAGCACTCTTATCATAATAAAATCTCCGTTCGTAATGCCGTAAAATGCCGTATTTTACCGCATTTTGCCGACCATATTTTTGTGAATCTTCTTACTCCGAAAATGAACATTTTTTCCAAAACTCGGCATCTTACGGCATATCTACGCCATGAAAAGTAGTA
>JAEEGL017327993.1_pt1 | contig 17378 bp, 6 predicted proteins | sample 9134231 | NCBI WGS metagenome assembly JAEEGL01 (sample SAMN16246548, study PRJNA631951) | gut metagenome | biome: gut microbiome; feature: rumen; material: fiber-attached | host: Bos | place: Iran: Karaj | collected 2018-10
AGGTTCTTTTAGTTTTAATATTGGAATGGGAAACATAGTTTCCTACGATGGCTTTCTTTCCAGTGATTTGGCAAACTCTTGACATCTCTCTCTAATTTTGTGTGTTTATTTCCTTCAAAATTGGAGTGCAAAAATACGACTATTTTTTATTTCTACAACCCTTTTTTATTATTTTCTTGAAAATATTTTATAAATTCTTGAATATCAGTTTTATATGTAAGTTTTTTATTGCTAATTTCTCCTTCCACTATCGCAATAGGAATTTCTGGAAAATAATGTTTAAAAAGTCCGCAATCGTCTGTAAAACAATATTTTGAATTGATTTTTAGCTGTGAGATGGCTTGATGAAGCAGGGGGAGGTGAAAAGCCTGCGGGGTTTGTGCAAATCGGAAGTTTTGGCGGTTGGGTACGCATTTTACGCTATTATCCTCCACTTCCAGCAGGGTGTCGCTGACGGGGATGGCGGGTACCGCCGCCGCATGGCTCTCCAAGGCGTCCAGCAGCCGGTCGATAAGCGCTGCCGACACGCAGGGACGCGCCGCATCGTGGATCAGCAGGTTGCCCTCAGCGGGACAGGCCGCTACCGCCGCCGCCGTTGACCAGTACCGTTCGGCTCCGCCCGGCACCGTCAGCCGCCACTTCCCGCCAGGATGTTTCGCCCGGATGGCCTCCACCCGTCCGACATGGTCGGGATGCGACACCACCACGATGCTGTCGATACGGGGATGCGCCTCGAAAACCTCTATCGTCCGCTCCAGCAACGTCTTGCCCGCCAGATCCAAAAACTGTTTGGGCTCTTCACCACCCACGCGGCTGCCTGTTCCGCCTGCCAAAATCGCTACTATATTATTTCTATTTTCCATTACTGCTGCGGATTGGGATTTTGCATCGGGGTGAATGAGTCGGGAATCTTGATGCTGGTGGGACCAGGCACGTTCACTTTCCACTTGGAAATATCGGCCTTCAACGTCACCTCCTCGCTGGCAATCGTAAGGGTGAAACCGTCGAAAAGGGCGAACGATTTCATCTGTGCCTCAGCCGCTTCGGGGGTGAAATTCACCTCTTCGATGCGAGGATTGTTGTAGGTGAGCAGCACCTCGCGGCCGCTTGTCAGCTCGGTGAGGTCGTTGCGCTGCAGCAGTCCGTTCTCGTCGGTCGTAATCTCCTGCATCACCGCCATTGTCCCGCACTGCCGCTGCGGCCAGATATACTTGATCTGCTGCTCCTCAGCTACCGTCGAGTAGTGCCCCTCGCACTCCGTGAAATCGGTGCCGTTGAGTATCGACTGTATCATGGAGAAGGTGAGCGGAATGTTGAAGATGGCTTTGAATAACTGATAGTTACCTCTGTAGTACTCTTTCTGCAACTTGTTGACTACCATCACCGAGTCGGGGGTGAGTACCACCCGCATCAGCTCTACACCCGACTTGTGCAGGTTGAAATAGATGAGACTGTCGGTGCGGTTCACCATAAAACACTGGAAGGCAATGTCTTCGTCATCGGTTTTCAGCGATACTTTCATCTGGTAGGAAAGCCAGTCGTGTTGGTTCTCCCAAAAGGTCGGATTCTGGTTTTGGGAAAGAAGAGTGGGCAGCGAATCGCTAAGCTGCAACTCTGCTTTCAGAATTGGGAATTTCTGTATCGTGCTGTCTTGCTGCGCTCGAATACACATTCCACTCATCAACAAGAGAAAAAGAAAAAGTATTGTCTTCTTCATAACTAATTTTTATCAATAACGCTTAAGATGGGTGGTGTAGTATATGCCATAAAAAAATCCCCAACCGGGGATTTTTTATGCGTTTATTTTGAGTTGTCGCATTATCGTTTGATGATCTTTACTGTTGCGGTGGTGTGATCATCGGCGGTGATGCGGAGCATATAGATGCCTTCAGAGAGGTTGTTCAGGTTGATGTCGGTGCTTTGGCCGGCAATCGGGGTGGAAAGCACCTGTTGGCCGCAAACATCGAAGAGGGTGATTTCGCCAGAGGTGGCGGCGCACTCCACTGTGCAGTGGTCGGTGGCCGGGTTCGGCACCACGCGGGCGCTAAGGTTGTAACCGTTGATACCCGTATAGGTGGTGGTGAACTGGGTCACAGGGCTCCAATCGCTGATCATGTTGTTGCCGCAGTCGCCACGCACATACACGTCGTAGCTGGTCTGCGGGTTGAGGCCGGTGATGGTATACTGGTGGCTGCTAGTGGTTGCGGTGGTGCCGTTACCATGGGCGAAGCCGGTCGGACCGTACTCAATTTCCCATGAGGAGGCGTTGCCGGGCACCCAGCTCACGGTAGCATTGTTGTTGCCGATGTTGTAGGCGATGATGCTGGTGGGCACGTCGCATTCGGTGGTGGCGCCCACGCGGATGTCGTCAAGGTCGATGACGCTGGCGAGGTCGAAGCTGGCATTGGGATCCATCATACTGCTCATGTCCATGATGTCGCCCATGTTGGTCATATCCACGATGCTCATAAAGGCGATCTGGTATTCAGCGGAAGGGTTGGGGAGGCTGATGCTCTCCAGGTTCCAGGTGGAAGTTCCGGTGTTGTACTGGGCGAGATAACCCCAGTTGCCGGTGGGTGATGTGCGGAAATAGACCTGGAGGGTGAGCGGCACCATGGTGGACACCTGGCGGCGGTAGAAGGTGAGGCGCGCTGGCATGGTGAGACCGGTGAGGTCCATGATAGGGGATATCAAATAGGAGGAGCCGGTGCCGAAGTCGGTCATGCTGCCAAACATGCTGAAGAAGTCCATGATGTCGGGGTCGGGGTTGTTCATGAGGTCACCGAACATCGAATTGGAGTAGGTCACGCCGTAGGAGCCGCTATGGGCGCTGGTGCTGATGCCCCAGTCGTCGCTGCCGGAGGTAACATTGGTGAGCCAGCAGTCCAAAATGTTGGAGGTGAAAGTCTCGGTGTAGGGGTTATCGTCATCCACGGTGATGGCGGGACAGGCGGTGCGGAAGGTGCAGGGCGTGCTCCAGTAGGAGACCTCATCGGTGCCGCAAACGGTTCTCACTTGAATGGTGTATTCGGTAGTGTGGGTGAGACCTGAGAGCGAGAAAGGATGGGTGGTAGCGGTGACGGTGGTTCCGTTGTAGTCGATTTCCCATTCGGTCTGGCTGCTGTTGCCGGGCGTCCAGTCGATGGTCACGCTGTTGTCGGAGATGGCATACACGTGGACATCGGTGGGCTCTTCGCAATCCAGTTTCACCCGCACGGTGATGTCATCGATGCAGACGGTGGAGAGAGCAGCTGTGCTGGCATCCGTCCAGCGGAAGGCGAGACGGGCGTTCATGTTGGCGCACTGTGAGTAGTTGCCCAGTTTGAACGAGTGCATCACAAACCGCTGTGTGGCATAGTTGTTGCTGGGCACGTCATCGATGGCCGTGAAGGTGCTGGCATCAGCGGGGTCGATCATGAAACCGAGGGTCAGCAGACCGGCGGTGTCGGTTGACATGGCCGTGCTGAAGATGATCTGCAGCTCTTCGAGCGAGTTGGTGAACTCGGGCAGAATCACATAGTTGCTGGTGCCGGCATTGTACAGCGGAAAGAGACCGAAAAGGGTCTGTGTGCCAGAGGTGATGGCGAGGGCATTGTTGTTGGCGGTAGGCGTGTAGCTGCCACTGAAAATCTTTGCCTCGTAACCTTCGGTGGTGCCGCTGTAGATGTAGTCGTAGCAGACGGGCAGCACCCCAGCCTCAGAAACAGAGGAAACTGCTGGGAAAGCGTTGAAATTCTCACTGTAGGATGAGGGAACGGTCAAGGTTGTAGGGTCGCAGTTGACTTGTGCTTTCAGGTTGCCGGACACAATACACAACAAAGAGGCCAGCATTGTGACCCAAAATAGGGTAAGGGACTTTTTCATTTTGTAAGGATTAATTAATAAAGGTTAGAAATAACGAATTTGCTAAAATGTCTCTTTTATTTGTCATTTTAGCGGATGCAAAAATAACACTTTTTTTTAATTTTCGATTAAAACTGAAAAAAAGTTAAGTAAAAAGAATCATCTACTTCACGCTCACACTCGCCGCTTTTGATTTCTGCGAGCGTTTGCCAGTGCCGAGGAACATCTGGATGGTGTAGGTTACATTCTGTCCCTGTTTCACTTGGCAGTCGGTGTAGGAGTTCTCACCTCGCTGGAAGCTGGCCAGAGCGTAGGCCGGACCGTCATCCACAGACTTGTAAATCACTCCGTAATAGCTGTTTTTGGATTTGTATTCGTAGGTAAATTCCAGATTGACGCAGCCTTTGTTTTTGTTCAGCGATGCTTTCAAGGTCAAGGGAATTTCCACTTCGGAAGCGCCTCTGAAACGCACCGTGGTTTGGCCAGTTTTGCCAGATGAGAGTTTCCCGTCGTCAAGCACTTCGATACAATAGTTGTAGTTCTTGGAAGAGGGTTCGGGATAGTCGGTGAAAACAATAGGCGCGTCGGGCTCCAGTTCGTCGGGCGTGATGATGCGGATGCATTGCCACTGTTTTTCGTTATCCAATTTTCGATAGATGTAGTAATAAGCCACATCCTCGGAGGTGCTTTGCAGCCATGTGAAAGTTACCGACTCGTTGGTTTGGGTGTAGTCCTGCAGCACGGCGATGCCGGGCGGGATGATGTCGGGCACCGGCACGGCCAGCGTATCGGAAGGTTTGGAGAAGTTATGGCTGTTGTCTTCCGCCACCACATAGAAATAGATGTTCTTGGTGAGGGTTTTGCGCGTGATGGTGTCGGTGAAGACGGTGTCCTCCACGCGGCGGCCGGTCTTCTGGATGAAGTCGTGGTCGATCTGGTTGGCGAAATAGACACGGTAGCCCAGAATGTCTCTTTCCGGGTTGCGGTTCCATTGCATGAACACGGCCCCGGTGGTGTCCACTACGGCTTCGAGACCTGTGGGCGGGGTGGGGGCCACATCGTCCTCAATGTTGTTGATTTGCGAAAGAGAGAAGGAGAAGTTGTTGTTGTTATCGACGGCGAACACGCGATAGTAGCCACGGCCGCGGTCATGGGCCTTCTTATCGACCCACTGGCGGGTCTTCGCGGGCAGCAGGTCGGAGACCTTGTCCCACGGACCTTCTGGATTGTCGGCGAAAGCGATAACAAAACCTTTCAGGTCGTCATCCTGCTTGTCCATATACCAGTCGAGGGTACACACTTCGTTGTTTTCGGGCACAATGGCATCCAGAACAGGCACGGTAGGCGGGATGATGTCCACCATTTCGAAGGGTTCGGATTTGCGTTCCGGGGCGAAGTCGCCGAAAGCGTCGAAAGCTTTCACCCGGTAAATATACTTCACACCGAGCTTCAAAGAGTCGATGTAGCCGACATTGTCCTCTAACAGCATACCGATGTCGTGTCCCAGTCCTTCGTAGGTCTCTTCGTCTGGGTTATAGCCGTAGATGGGAGTTTCGTTGAGGGTTTCCCAATGGCGGCCGTTGTCGGTGCTGCGTTCCAAGTAGTAGCCCGAAAGTTTGTTTTTGTTCCAATAGATGAAGGCGGTGAAGGGACCGTTCTGGTAGATTTCGATGGGCGGAATCTGTTCATCCAAGGAGCGGACAAACGGCACGCAAAGCACATCCACGATGTTGATGGGTGTGAGGGCCATCTCCTCCGGCACGAGGCATTCGACCCGGTAGGTGTAGGTCTCTCCTTTTTTCACATCCCTGTCCACGTAGCGCAGGCCGATGGCATCGGCGGCATCCCGGCTCATCTCGGCGGCCAGGTAAGCCATGGCCTGTCGCTGGGTCTGCTCCTGCTCGCGGCGGAACACGAAGTTCTCGAAGCCTTCCGACTCTTTCGGGTCGAAGTACGAAGGTCCGTACAGGGCCTGAGCGGCGGCACCCACGTAGAGGTTGGTGGAGTCGTAGCGCTGCATCATCTCCTCCAAGGTGAGCGGCTTAATGGGCTGCGGGTTCAGCACTTTGGTGAATACCGTGTCGCCATCTTTTATCTCCGATTCCGACTTGTCGCGGATGATGTTCCATCCATAGTAGTTGGCCGAAAGCCACACACCCGCATTCTGGGGTGCCCAGCGCAGTACCACGCTGTCGCCATAGCTTCTGGCAATCACCGTGAAATCGTACATCGGACGGTCGTACTCATCGATAACGATATTGTTCGTATCTGGCGTGGTGAGATCTTCCTGGGCTTTCAGCTGGATGCCGGTCAACATCAATCCCAGCATCATACCCATCATCATTAAAATAGGATTCGATATCTTTTTCATCTTCAATTCATTTTTATAAAAGTGAAACATTAGCGACCAAATTCTGCATTGCCTGAGTCTTTGATTTCAAGCACACTGCTCTTGGACAATTTGGTATCAATGGTAGAGTTTTTGATATTGACATTATAGTAGCAGTTGTTGGGAGTGATTTTCGCATTAGGATAGAAGATGCGGGAATCTTGGTTGCCGCTCAATTTTACAGCTTGCGCAATCTTCATCAAATTGCTTTCGAAATTGGCAAATTCTGATGACATATAATAGATACACACGTTGTTTCTCAATGTCTTGCTGATGTTGTTGTACATGTTGTTGTTGTACCAGAATCCCAACATACTCGATTTGGTTGAGTAATATTTGTGTTCACCCTTGTTGGCCTGGTTGTTGCGGCAGTCGTAATATTTCGTTGAATTCTTTTCGAAATAGAAGTCACGGTCGAAACCATAACCTTCGCGGTCAAGACACTGTCCGTCGGCGCTCCACCAGTATTTGGCCCACAAACGGTCTTTGAGCTGGAGGTCGGACACGCGGGCGAAGTCCATATTCTTGTTATAGAAGTGGAGATAATCGCCTTTGGGGGTGTAGTAGGAGCTCTGTTCGCCCAGCCAGATATCATCGAGTGCCGTCATATAGTGGGTGACGATATAGATTTCGGGGATGTCGAACGGGAAGCTGGGATGCGAGAACTTGGCGTTCTTATACTTAGAGGAGTAGTAATCCTTGAAGTAATCGACTTTGTGGCTCCAACCGCGCTGGTTGAACTTCTGTCCGTGCTGCTGGTTGAGCTGCATGAAGTCGTGGAACATCTTGATATCGTTCACGATAGCATGTGTAGCGTAGTCGGTGATAGTGATGCGGTAGGTGCCGTCGCCTTGTCCGAGCGAGAGACGAGAGGTGTATTCAGGATTGAAGTACTTGTCGTCCATTGGCAGAAGCTCCTGGTTGCTGGAGAAGTCGAGGAGGCAGGGCACATCCACAGTGGTAGGATGGTAGCCGTTGGCCGCGCACTGGGTGTACTGGGTGCCGCCCTTGATACGCAGGTCGATGCGGGAGAAGGAGGAGCTGTAGTTGGCGACAAAACCTTTGGCGAGGATGCTCTTCAATTCGTTCTTCAAGTAATAATCTGTGACCGTGGATTTTCCGGTCTTGCTATAGTCCACCTCACCCTTGTCGTCGGTATGGCGAACCTCCAGCAGCGGGGTCTGCTTGAAGTCGCGTTCCATGTCGATGAACTGCTGGAAGTAGTTGCGGTGCATGGTGCTCAAGTTGGGGTCGCCGCCATTGTTGAGGGCGAGGAAGAATCGTGGAGGCATGGTGCAGGAGGTGTTGTAGCGTTTCGCATCTTGTGGGTCGTAAGGCAGGAAGATCCAGTAGGAACGCCATGAGGAGAACTTCACGGTGATAGAGCTACTTCCCACATTCACGGTACCGTTGCGCAGGTCATCTACCAGATAGTCGTAGTTGGCCGGGTCCTTGCCGTAGGTGTAACAGCCCATCGACAATCTGCGGGCAGCCAGCTCGGAGTAGGTCTGGTAGTTGAAGTCGGCCCACCAGGTCCATTCATACACGCAGTCGCCAACGGAGGCGGCCACCTTGTAGCTGCTCTTCATCTGGGTGCGGTAATAAGTCATGGAGTCTTTGCCGTAATCCACCTTGCTGTCGTAAATCTCCTCCAGCTGCTGGTTCTTGATGTTGATCTTGGGTTTGCCGCCACCTCTGGACGACTGCTGGTTGCTGCTATGGGCATTCTGTGCCTGGGTGTAGGTGGCATTGGAGATGCGCTGGCTGTACTCTTTCTTCTTTTCTGTCAGAGCATTGTTGGCAGCATTCATCGCATTTTGGTAGGCGTTCTTTTCCACCACGAGGAAAGTGAGTTTATGGGGTCCGAAGCTTCCGTACTGATCTTTAGGCATTTGCACTTTGACGTACGGCACGGTGGCATCGGGATAATAGGTGTAGGAGCACTCTACGGGATTGCCCATCTCACCGCTGTAGGTCAGCAGGAAGATCTTGAGCTGTTTGCCGTTGTTGCTGAGACGAGTCTTGTCGAAAAGGTCGTCCTTGCGGCGGTAGAGATACAACATGGCGTACGGGGTGGCGTTGCTTCCTGAACCAGAGTGTACATACTCTTTGGTCGGGAACATGCGGTCACCGTTGTACGGCCATGAATATACCACCTGATTTTCCAAGCCATAACCTAAAGCTTTGGTTTTGAAGTAGAAAGTACTATCTTTTTTGTATTGTCTAACAATCTTCTTGTTATTCTTGTCATCGATGAAAGTGGGATCGTACCAGTCGTAGCCGTTACAGGTGCTCTTCATCGTTCCCTTGTTGGGGCCGGATACGTAGTAAGGATAGTCTTTTCCGGCGCCGTTGTCAATCTTGGAAAGCTCTTTGGAAGGAACTTTGGTTCTCCATTCGAAGCCGCGGGCTTGGAGGTAGAGTTTGTTGTAGCAGTCCTCCACGAGACCGCCTTCGTTGGTTTCGAAGAACATGGCGTTGGCATCGTCGCGGCTGGCCGTGAATTTCAACGACTGAATCGTGTTGGTGTTAGAATAGCTGCCGTTTTCGTTTGTCTTGATCTGGTATTTGATGTTTTTATCAATCAGAGTGAAGTAGAACTTACGGGCATTCTTTCCGTCATTATCAGCCAGATACACCTCTTTATCCCACGGCATGTTGGAGATGATTCTTCCCACCTGGAGGGGCGACTGGAGGTTGCTCTTGGTCTTGGCGGCAGCCTCGGTCTCGAAGCCGGGTGTCACATTCTGGAACAGCTTCACGTTGGCCAGCGGGTCGCCGGCACCCGGTACGCACACATCACCCACCTTGAAGTCAATGCTGGTGCTGAATTTGAGCAGACCACCCAGCAGGTTGATTTTGAAACGTAACATACCGTAAGCATACGACGGGTTGGGACCGCCACCCTGCAGCAGCGCACCAATACCGGCGCTGAAGAGGGAGAACTCGCCCTTCCAGAATCCGAGGTTGATTTTCAAACCCACATCACCCTGCAAGGCGGCATACACACGGCCGAGGGCGTAGAAATTGTTCTTACCAATCTGTGAATGTCCAGGACAGCCTGTGCCGCTCACATCCAGCAAAGCCACGTCGAAACCGAGGTCGGCGGACACATGCACGTAGAGGAAGAAGTCGAGTGACAGTTTGGCGTGGAAGGTGGAACCCATACAGAAACCGCCGCCCTTGTCGATGGCCAGCCAGTCGGTGCTCTTCAGCTTACGGGCGTTCTTCACGCCTTCGTCGTCGGTGTCCATCTTCTTGTCGTCATCCTCCAATCCAAAGAATTTCTTCAGTTCGTTGCTGAGTGGCGGCATCTGGTAGGCAAAGGCGTTACCCGTCTGCATGTAGAAGGTGAACTCTGCTTCAGCACTGCAAACCACCATGTCGAGTTTGCTCTTCAGCTGAACGCGCTCCTCATATTTCGGTTTGCCGATGGCGAAGTACCAGTCGGTGGAGTTGGCTTTGTGGTTGCCGTCCTTCTTTCTATAATGCTTCAGCTCGAAATCAATCGGGATACTGGCGGTAAGACTGAAAGAGGGTTTGCCGCTGTTGCCACTGGTAGAGGCTTCGGCTGCAGCATCGCGCTCGCTTGCGCCATGACTGCCAAGTCCCGATTTGCCGGTCAGGGCATTCAGCGCTTTGGTCACATTGGAGCTGGTGAGGAGGGAACTACCACCATGAACGCCACTCAGTGTGCTTCCCAACACGGTGGAGCTTGCGCCCTCTAAGAGTTTGGAGAGGTTGATATCGGCTTTTACCGAGATGGACAGACGGAAATAGTCGTACACATCGGTTCTTTCATAGCCCATAATGGCTTTGGCCCGTACCAACGGAGAAGAGTTGTTGCTGCCGTCGCCCGGGGTCTTGGTCTTGTCCATCTTGCTCATCACGTAGGCGTTGGCATCGATGAACACGCCGGAGAAGTGCTTGTTGGAGATGCGCAACGAAACCAGACCGTCGGCGTTCATGGTGTTCTCGGCACCGGTCAGCACGAGGCTGATACCGGCGTTGGCCACCCAGCTGTTGCGTTCGGGTGTGAACTCCATGCCGGAGGCTTTCACCGTCTTATCATTGGTGTTCTTGTCGGCTGTTTTCAGCAGGTTGATGGCGCTGTAGCTGGGGTCGCTCAGGCTCTTTGTCGCTTTCATGTTGTAAGCGAAACCGCCCGAGAAACCGTTGATGCTGACCGCGCCGAGCGGGATGCCGCCGGGGAATTTGCAAGCACCGTCGAAATACCACCAAGTATAGGTGCCCTTGCTGTCCTTCTTCGTACCGAAGCCGGCGCTCATGCTCAAGGTGACCTTGCTCATGATGGTGACCTCCAGCGAACCGCCGAAGCCGTCGCCCATCGCGCCGCCCGAAATGGCGAGCCCGCTGAGTGAGTTGACACCGCCGCCATGACCACTGCCGCCACCGTTGTTACCGCCGCCGCCGTTGTTGCCGCCGCCGCCGTTGTTGCCGCCGCCACCATTACCACCGCCATTGCCGCTGCTGCCAGAGCCGCTGCTACCAGAGCCGCTGCTACCAGAACCGGTGCTGCTGAAGAAGTCCAATACACCATTCAATTTGAAAACATCAAAGTCGATGTTATCCAAGGTGATGGATTCCAGTTTGGCATCCACTTTCTTGACATGGAAGTGGTTGGTGGGTTCCACGATGCCCCAAACGGAGAAGCCGCAGCTGGCGCCCAGGTCGGTGCCCTCGGTGGCGAACTTGATCTGACCGCCCACCTTGAAACCGAGTTTCAGGTCGCTCTTTTCAAAGGTGACAATGGGGTCGAACTTGGTGAGGCTGAAGGTGAAACCGGCGAAGGAAACGGAGCCGATGGGCTCGTTGCCTTTGTCGGCCACTTGCTCGCCCGCGCCATTGGACGGCATTCCGCCGAGGGTCTTCTGCGGGGAGGCAAACGACCAGTCACCGATGTCGAACTCGAACTTGTCGATGGAGGCATCCGCCTTGCCGCTCTGCCAGTTGCGCATGCCCATGTGTTCGAACTTGGCCAAAGCGCAGTTGACCGGAATACCGATCTTGTCGAAGGCCACGTTGATTTTTCCGTTCATGGTCAGGTCGATGCGGGTGCCATTTTCTTTGTAAATCTTTTTAATTCTAAAATAAGAAGACTTGGGATCGAAATCGACAGAGGCAAGCCACATGTCGAGTTTGAGGGTGTCTTCCACAGCATTGATGCTGAACTCCAGACTGTCGCAACCGATGGAGCAGTTGTAGGCGAACCCGCCGCTGAACAACGGGATGCCGAATCCGCCCTTGATGATACCTGCCTTATATTTGTTCTTGAGGAACTTCACGCTGATGGTATCCAGCGAGAATGCCCATCCGCCACCCGATTTGGTGTCGGCCTTAAAGATGTCGCGGGCGAACAGCTCTGCCGTAAAGCCATACTTGTCGATGATTAACCCCTTGGCACCGAAGTTGATACGGCTGCCTGGGTAGCAATAGTGTACGGAGTCCTTAATGGTTCCGTTAATGCCGTAAGTGTACGAGACCACTGAGTCTTTCGGTTGCTCCTGGTCGGTGAAGGTGTTGCTGATTTCATCAGAAAGGAATACCTGCAACTCATCCCAATAGAAGCCCTGCCACTCTTTTGTGGCCTTGGCGATCTTCTTCTGACGCTCTTTCTTTTGTTCTTCGTTTTCGTTGGGCTTGGGTTTGGCTTCATCACCGAGGAGGTATTCTCCGTCAATGGCCACCTCTTTCGGACTCTCCGTGGAGGAGTGGTCGTAGAAGATGCCCTTGCCTGTCGGCACGAAGGTGAAGCGGTCGCAACCGGCAATGGCAAACGGATCCATCGTGATCTTGGCGATCCAGTCATCCCAATCTTTAATCTTGGCTAAAAGAGTGGCTTGCACCACTTTGCCTTTACGAGGCGTACCGTCCTTCTCAATGCCCATCACATCGTTGCTGTTCATGTCGAACTGGATTTCAGCCATCATGAAGCTCAGCTTTCCGGTATCGACCACAATGACGGTTCCGTCTTTCGGATCGGCGAAGTTGGACGATTTCTTGAAACGCATCTTATAGCCGTCGTTCAACTCAATCTCATAGTCGCGGCCCATGAAGAGCTCGATATGTTTGCTTGAGTTGCCGAGGAATCCCTGCTGGTCCATACAGATGTTGTTGGCCAGGAAGGGCACGTAGGCGTTGTCGCTCTGGGCGGCAAAAATCGCCCAGATGTTCATCAATGCCGTCACGGGCGAGAAATACATGTTGTTGATGGAGAACACCACATTCTTCGAACCTGTGATCTCCTCATCGGTGATGCTGAGCGGGAAGGTCATCACCTGCGTGGCGACATTCTCACCCACAATGGGTCCTAACAGTCCGCCATATTTCTTGGCATATTTCTCACCATATTCTTTGAATTTATCATAATAGCCTTTAACAGTCTCATTCTCACCTAATTTGGAAACCACCGCATTGATGTCATCATTGCTCCATTCATCCAAATCCAAATCATTGGTTAAGGCCTCAAGGTAGGTGGATGAGTCGGTGGCGGTACTTACAGCCGTTCCCTTCAGGATTTCGTAATCCTTATTGAACTGCACCGAGTCGAACTTGACCTTCAGACGCACATCCACGCCCAGCGGATGCCAAATCACATATCCGTCACCATTATACACTTTCTTCGCGGTGTCATAGGTGACGGTCTGCATCACCAACGGAAATTCGCCCATCTTGAGCTGTACCTTGTTCTCTACCAAGCTGTCCGCCTTCGGCGTGATGATCTCTTTGCTCAGCTTGTCCAACGCCTTCGGGAAGCACTTGATTTTGTCGTTGATGTCGGCCACAAATTCCGGCGGATCTTTCAACTTAAAGGCGGCGTAGTGCGATTTGCCATTATTCAATATATTGTAATGAGAAGATGTGTCTCCCATCTGCTTGATTCGCATCTCCAATACGGCCACATACTGTTCTTTGGTCTTCAAGGTGTCGAACAGCACCGAATCGATGTATTCGGCTTCCGTGATGCTGTCTTTCACATAGAAGAAAGTCTTGACCTCGTAAGGCTTCTTTCCTTTAGGCAGTTTGCCGACGCTAAGTTTGTAATAGACGGAATCACCGTAATCTACGCCGGTGGCCTTTTTCCAGCGGAAGGAGAAGCTCTCGCGCTTGGTCACCTCCGGGAACTCAGCCTCCACCCATGTGGAATCATTCAGCGGTTTGTTGCTGAGGTCCACAGGATAGGTGAACTGCGGCGGACACACCCTGTCGAGTGCGCCACTGTCGATGCCCCAAGCGAACACCAGGTCGGAGGCATAATTTTCAGTGCCGAACATCACCTGGTCCACCAGACTGTCGTGGGTGGAGGGCATATTATGGATGTACTCCGTGATGGTGTAAGTGGTTCTCTGGTTATAGGAATAGAAGCTCTCCGCTTCGAGGTGGAGCACATACTTGTAGCCTTCCTCCAAGGTGTCGGCCCAATGCTGCGCTAAAGTCATGGGATGAGGGTCTTCCAAAGTGAGGCTTTGGTCGGGACGGTTGCACTCGATGACTTTGGAGCAGAGGGGCTGCGTGTTCATGGAGTTGGCCACTTCGCCGCCCACATATTCGTACAGCGAGGCGGTGTATCTCACGCGGAACACGGAGTCGCCGCGCACGGGCATCCACTTCACCTGCAATGAGTCGGACTTGGGCACCTGGTAGTAGGGATGGTCGCCCCCGATGTAGGTGCTGTAGTGGTCGTCGGTAGGGGTGACTGACGATTCGCTGGGCACTCTGCCAATCAGGGCGTTATAGGTGCTGTTGTCTTTGCCGGGGGTTACGAGATAGGGGTCGCGGATCTCTTTCAACACCTTTTCGTGGTTGTCGGAAATGGAGAAGGTGGTGTTGCCTTGCAGCTGTTGGATCACCTCACCTTCGCCCCAAACAAAAGCAATCACCTGGCTCTTTCCGCCGTTGCCCAGCTGCACGTCCGTCAGCATGCTGTTTTTGAGCGTGGCCTGTACTTGCGCGGCATATACATGTCCCCGTTGCAGACTGAAATGGCGGTTGGCTAAGGTGTCGTGAAGGTACGAGGTGCGGTTGCGGTTGTCGATGGTCGCTATTGTGGCGTTCTGCACGATGGCATCTTGGATATTCTGGTTCTTGTTGACTTCAACAATCTTAAGCGTATAGTTGAAATCGTTGGGCGATAGACAGTTGGAAATGACACCCGTCCAAGTAAAGTTGACGGTTCGGGCCAATGGCAGCACCGTATATTGGTCGCTGTTGCGGTTGTCGGAAGATACGCCGCCGCCGCCCAACAGGTTGTTGGCGGGATTGCTGTTGTTGAGATTGCCCGCGCTGTAGCCGTTCACCGGGGAGGTGAACTCGGGTGCTGAACCCGAATAGCAGACCATGAAGGTATAGCACACTTCCTCGCCCGCCGGCACCGGGTTGGGGTTGTTGTAACCGTCCCAAACATAAGGTCTCATACAGAATTTGTATTGTCCTTCCGGGAGGGTGAACACATTGTTGACCAACTTGCTGCGGTCCACATTCGTCTCGTAGGCATTGGCATTCAAGTTGCCAATGATCTGGTCGAAATGGGTGCGGTGCAGCATCACTGGCGTAACCCCGATGGTGATGGGGGTCTGCGGCTGGTACTCCGGCTTCGTATAGACGAAGAAACTCTCGTTGGTGGACGAGAACTCGCAGGAGAGTGAGATTGTGAAATAGATCTGCTTCTCCTCCGCCGTCGTGTTGATGAGCTGGATGTTGAAATACCGGCCAGGGTCGTCCAAATAGCTGAACCCCGTGGACGGGAACATTCTCACTTTCGGCGTGATGGTGGTCACGATATCTGTCTGGGCCGACACGCTGAACAGTTGGAACAGCATGGCCCAAATTAGGACGGAAAGGATATGTGCTCTTTTCATAGTATATGAATTTTATTTTGTTGACATCTGTTGTTTCTGAAGCTTCTGTGCCTGACGGGCGAGACGGTGCTCTGCACGTTCTTCTTTGGTCATCTTCTTGATGATGCGTGCGGCGAAGGCGTAGGAGTAGGCGAGGGTGAAACGGCAGTCAAGGTCGGTGTGGACGCGCTGACCGATGATTTCTCGGTCGCTGAAGTTGCTGATGGAGAAATAGAGGGAGGCAGTGTGGGCATTCTTGTAGCTGAAGTTGCTGCCGATGCTATTGCTGATAGAGAAGTTGTTGGATGCTCCTTCATCTTTCTGGATATTGTAACCGAAAGAACCGTTATAGGAGAGCGTCCAGTTGGTTTTTTCTTTTTTCAAGATTTTATAACGAAGGCCCAAGTTCAGCGTGTGGGCGTCGTAATGCGCATATTCGGAGCTGGACATCGAGAAGTCGTAACCGCAGTCGAAGCCGAGGCGGATGGCGTCGAAGTCGATGCCGTAGCCTGCGCCTATGGTGAGGGTCATCACGTTAACGCCTCCCACATACAGTTTGTTGAGGTTTTTGTTTTGTACGAAATTGACATTCAAGTTGATGGTGTGGGCGTATGTCTTTTCAAAGCTGACGCAGGGTGATACCGTCAGGGTATGAACTATCTGATTGATTTTCAAGCTGTCCACCACCTCGTAGGTGCCATTGTACTGGTCTTGTTTGATGCCGTTGTAGTTGATGCCGAGGTTGAAGTTCTGGCCGATGGTGTTGTTCCAGTTGATGGAGTAGGTGGCCACCTGGTTGGTGTACATCTGCTTCTTGTTCATGTTGTCGCGCTGGATGTAGCCCACCGCGCTGATGTTGGAGTGCCCTTTGAAGAGTGAGGTGTTGATGACCGCGCCGAGGCTGTGCGAGTTCTGGTTGAAGTTGGCCGCACCCAGCGACACGTAGTCGGGCTGGATGAAGCGGTAGGTGAGGCTGGCGGTGAAGCCCCTTGCCATGAAATTCATGGCGGCATCGCCGGCGAAGCGCAGCATAGTGTTGTTGCGGAAGGCGATGAGCCAGTCGGTCCGGTCTAACAGTTTCTGTACCTTTTCATCCTTTCGCAGCATCTGTGCGAGGGTGTCGCGGGTGTCATGGGTGTAAAGGCTGGCGCCGATGTTGGCGGTGAAGGAGAACCATTTCCTGATGGCGAATCTTCCGGAGATGCCCAGGGTGATATTGTCTTGCGGGGGAATGGAGTCGCGCCACTCTTGCGGCAGTGACTTGATGGCGTCTTTCGCTTTCAGGAAGCTGAAATCGATAAAGTTGCGTTCGTTGCCGGCGCCTACTCTGAAGCCTACGGCGTCGCGGCGGTATTGGGGCAGCTCGGCTTCCGGCACGTTGAGTCCGAGCAGTGAGTCGGCCAGCTGCTGGATGGCGCTGCGGTCGTCGTAGCCCTTGATGCGGGTGGCCTGCTGCAGGTGTCCGCCGAACACGCCCATACGGAACTTCTTCCCTTGGTATTCCGCACCCACACCGAGGAAGGTGAGTCCTGAGTAGGTATAGTTGGAAAAGTGCATGCTGCTATGTCCGATGTGGAATTTCCAGTTGCGCCAGGTCGGCATGAAGCCGAGGTGGAAGGAGGGAAGTTGCGGGTAGGAGAAGGAGGTGGTGTTGTTGGCAAAATAGAATGAGAAGGGAAGTTGGAAACTATAAAACGAGAGGTTTATGCTGGCATAGATGTTAGCCGAGAAAGGGGTGCTGCCAGGCTGGTTGGAGTTGTAGGAAACGCCCATCCCGGTACCCACCGTACCGCTGATGGCAAAAGGATCTGCCGTTTTGATCTGGTTAATTCGGTCACGTATCTGTGCCTGCGCTGCCAATCCTGCAAAAAGCAACAGCAACACAAATGCGTAACGAATGTATGGATGTTTTGAATCACACATAGTTAGCATACTAAAATTGCAAGGGCACTTATCACCCTAATTTACCATGCAATAATAATGAAAAAATCAATACGATGGCCGATTTTTTTTAATAAAATGAGGATGGATAGGGGAGAAGATGTTTTCTTGTGTGTGGCGACTGGTTAAAATAAAAAAGCGGCTGTCTGTGGCAGCCGCTTTGATTATGTAATGAAGTGTGTAATCGAAGAAAAAATTATTTCTTGCCTTTGTCCTTCTGGCCTGCGTGACCGCGGAAGATGCGGGTCGGGGAGAATTCACCCAGACGGTGACCGATCATATTTTCGGTAACGTAAACGGGGATGAATTTGTTGCCGTTGTGAACGGCGATGGTGAGGCCGACGAAG
>JAEEGL012457816.1_pt1 | contig 17377 bp, 12 predicted proteins | sample 9134231 | NCBI WGS metagenome assembly JAEEGL01 (sample SAMN16246548, study PRJNA631951) | gut metagenome | biome: gut microbiome; feature: rumen; material: fiber-attached | host: Bos | place: Iran: Karaj | collected 2018-10
CTTGCGCACTTTTATTTGCTTGCGCAAAAGCACCGAGAGTTAAAAATAAAATACTGATAAAAATTAAAAGTTTTTTCATAATATTTTCTCCTTATAAATGGCGTTTTATAACAAAAGGCACTACGATAATAAGAATTATAATACCGGCTAATACCAGGGTAATATAAAGGGTAGTATTGCCGGAAGAACTTCTTGTTAAATAATCTTTATTAACTTCTTGTCTGATAAAATAGGCCTTTTGAAAATCTTCTCTTGCTTCTTTTTCTCTGCCTAGTTTTTGTTTAGCTAAACCACGCTGTTCATAGCCAGCAGCATAGTTTGGGTTAATTTTAAGGCCTTTTGTATAATCTGCTATGGCTTGTTCGTATTTGCCATTTTCCGCATAACCGAAAGCGCGGGCAAAATAATTTATAGCATTATTAGGTTGAAGTTTTATTGCTTCTGTAAGGTCTAAAATAGCATTATCTAAATCCCCAATAGCGCCATAGGCTACCCCACGATAATAATAAATATCGGCATTTTTAGGGTCAAGTTTCATTGCTTTGTTAAGATTATCTATTACCTCTTGTTTTTGGTTTAGGTGGAACTGAACATTGCTAAGATACATATAGGCCTTGGCATCATAGGGGTCTAATTCAATTCCTTTAGTAAAATCTTCGGCTGATTCTTGATACATATTTAATTTGTCTTCTATTACACCGCGGTTAAAATAGGCCGTTGGGTCATCTGGGGTAAGTTCAACAACTTTATTAAATTTTTCTAAGGCAGATTTATATTGTTCAAGTTCGTCATAAATAAAACCTTGCTGATAGTAAGCATAGGAATTGGTAGGGTCTATTTCAATAACTTTATCTAAATCTTGAAGGGCGGCCTGATAGTTTTGTTTGCGTATATTTAAAGTTGCGCTGTTTATATAATCTTGTATATTTTTATCTGCTTTTGCGTGTATAACACCACCGAGAGTTAAAAATAAAAAACTAAAAACAAGTAAAAATTTTTTCATAGATTCTCCATATAAAAGAAGTATAAAAATATTATAACTTATTTACCAAGAATTATTTTTAGCGTAATACAAACACAAACTATTATAATTAAAGGTTTTATTATTTTTGTGCCTTTTTTCTTACCGATATAAACGCCAAAAGCACTGCCAAGTATGCTAAAAAACCCCATAGCCAAGGCAAGTTTTATTTTAACTGCGCCAAGAGATAAAAACACTATTAAAGCAAACAAATTTGAAGAAAAATTTAAAACTTTTGTTAAACCCGTTGAAGCAAGCAAACTAAACCCGCAATATTTGCTTAAAAATACGGCAAAGAATGTGCCTGTGCCGGGGCCAAGAAAGCCATCGTAAAGTGCACCGAAAGCGGCAATTTTGCGCGCGTTTTTAATACTTTTTTTTACCCCCACTTTTAAACGCGTTGATGTTTTGCCAAAATGCTTTGAGGAAATTACAAAATAAGCACTTAAAGGAATAATTATTAAAATTAAAAATTTTAGATTTTCAGGCGGAACAAGACGGCTTAAAAGTGCGCCAAAAGCTGCAAAAACAAAAGCAATTATTGAAAGTTGCCAAATAAGGCCTTTGCTTATTTTTATGTTCGGTCTAAATTGCCAGGCCGAAACCGCCGCCCCCATAACCGAAGTTAATTTATTTGTGCCAAGCACGAACTCCGGCGGAACACCGAAAGATAAAAAAGCCGGCAGTCTTATTATTCCCCCTCCGCCTGCAAGGCAATCAACAAAACCTGCTACAAACATTATTAAAGATAAGATAATATAATCAGTCATTTCTTCTTGAGGTCGTTAATATTTTTACTATCGTCAGTATTATTGGGGCGATACATATTACTAAAAATACTAATTTATCTGTTGTTTTATAAATCTCAATTAGTTTAGGTGTCAAGAGTATTAAGCAAATCAATACAAATACTAATATTGTTGTTGTGTTTTTATCGAGTTTTCCTACTTTTTTTAAATCTTGTCTTGCGCTTTGTTTATCTCCGATTTTATATAAGAGATTTCCTCTTTGTTTATAAGCATCGGCAAATTTTGGATTAAATTCTATTGCTTTAGAATAATCTTCAATAGCGCCACCAAAATCTTTTAATTTGTTTCTTGTTTCCCCTCTAAAAAAATAAAAATAGTAATAATCGTTTACAAGTTCTATTGCTTTATCATAGTCGGCTAATGCACCCGTATCATCTTTTAATTCTTGCTTCAAAAATGCACGCCAGTCATAAGCGGCGGCATAGTTCGGGTCAAGTTCAATGGCTTTATCTGCATAGGAAAGAGCTTCTAATTTGTCTTGTTTTGAAGGGGCGTCGCCCTCACCAAAAGAATAAGTTAAATGACTTTTGGCATAATAAAATTCTGCGGTATTTGGGGTAATTTGGGTTACTTTAGTGTAATCTTCAAAAAATTCATCAGCCATACCTTCAATATCTTCGGCAGCGGCTCTTTTTAAATAGAGTTTTGGATTGTTTGGCTCTTGTTCTATGGCTTGGGTATAAGATTTTATTGCACCTTCAATATCTCCGGATTTTAAAAGTTTATCGCCTTCAATTTCGTAAATATTTTCTGCCATATCATTTTTCCTTATTTTTTTATGGGTGGGTAAAGATAATCAAAAATATCATCTCTTCCGCTTAAAGCAAACACAATAAATTTGTTTTTTAATTGTTTTAAAGCCGTTATTACGCAAAAAACAAGCACAAGTGAAATTAAGGTTATTTTTAAACTATGTTCAACTTTAAAAGCCCCTACAAAGCCGTCAATAATCGCTACAATAATAAAAGCGACATAAACAATATTAAAATCGTAAATAAATTTTAAAAGTTTTTGTTTTTCTTTAAACTTGATTGCTCTGATAAGTAAGGGTAAAATTGCGTTTTTGCCAAGTAAAAAAAATGCTACAAAAAGCCCCCCTTTTAAATATTGTCCGTTAAAAATCTGGGCCGAGCCCGGCACAAGAAAACCTAAAATTAAGGCATAAATAATACTTATCATAAGTTTGCTACTGCCGTTGCCACTTTTGAAATACCGCAAGGTTCAACTTTCGTTTCTAAAGAAACTTTTTGGCAGAATTTTTTGAAATCATTAAAAGAACCCTCAAAAAACTCAAGTTCAATTTCATAAAGTTTTATAGTTTTTTTGGTAGTGCAAATATTACAATCATCAAAAACGGCCTGTGCACTGAAAGTTTTTGTTTTTATATCAAAAGCTTGTCTTTTATTTTTTATTATAAAAAGAGAGTGTAAGTCTTTTATTCCTTTAATATTTTCAGTAGCAAGAGTTTTAAATTCTTTTAAAGCCCCTTGTGCTGTTTTGGCCTTAATTTTTAAAGTAAGTTCACTTCTTGAGGCAAGTCCGTTTTTATTTTTGCCGTTTGTCTTTAAAGTAAGTTCATATTGTTTGTTTGATTTGCGCAAACGTAAGGCGCTTTTTGCGCGGCTTAAAGCAAAGGAATTATCGTCAAAATACCTATCCGTTATAGAATAACGCACGATATTTGACACATCTGTCCCCTGGCTAAATGCCTTTCTGAAAACTTTAAAAAATGCTTTGCAGGGCACTTGCCATTTATATTCTTGTTCTAGGCGTTTCATAGTTTTTCTTTAAAGACTAAAGTTTCTTTGCCATCTTTGGCATAACCTTCAATTCTGTAGGAGTTTTTATCTTTGCTTAAACCGATTTTAAAGCCACGTCTTTTGAAAGCTTTTTGTAAATCGCGGTTTAATTGCACGCCATCGCCACTGATTAAGGAAAGACGTCTTAAATCGTCTGTATAATAACCGAAGTTTTCTTTGTGAACTTCTTCAAGATAGGCAAGATTATCAAGCTGCTGTCTTGCTTGGGCAAGTTTCTTTTCGTCAAAAGGTGAGGGTGCTTTAAAGAAAATGTAATAAGCAAATAAAATAAAAGCGACAATAAAAATTGTTCCGATAATTGTTAGGGCAATTTCTTCTGCCTGGCTTTTTTTGCGGGTGCTGATAACGACACTAGACCCCATAAAATCGTGTAAAGTTCTGCGTTTTCTATTAAATAAACCAAGCAATAAACCGCCAAGCAAAGTTATTAAATCTAGGGCATAGCCAATACTTCTAAGAATACTTTGTTTTAAAGTTAGGGAGTTTTCTTCATCTTTATTTATTACTTCTATACCGATTAACATTTTACCCAAGGTTTTACCTATTTTATTAAAAAAGGTAAAGTAAACAAACATTAAAAAGTAAGCAAAACAGGTAAAGATTTTAAGGCCACTTTCAGAAGTGATAAGGCCGATTTTGACAGCAAAAAAAGCCGGAACAATCAAAATTAAATTTAAAAAGAAAATATCAATTATAAAAGCAACAATTCTTTCAAAAAAAGAAGCTAGAACCAAATCTTGATTTTGGTTTTCGTTTTGTTCTTCAATCATAAAAACCTCCCAAGTCTTTATACCTTATTATACAAACTTTTAAGCAAAAAAAATTAATTTTTTATCATAAAAAACCCGCCGAATAAAAGGCGGGTTTTTAATACTATTATATGAACTAACTTAATCTAAGCATTGTCCGGTTGTCATATTAACATTTATACAATTGTTACTAACTGTTGTCACGCCGGAAGTGTTTTCTTTACCATTTTTATAGGGTGTTACTTTTATGGTCCAACCATTACAAGTTGTGCCTGTATAACTATTACAGGTAATATCTGTCTTAGAGGTTATGGTTGTGCCATTTTCGTCATAAGATCTATAACTTGCTCTTCCTGATGAGTATTTTGTGCAATTATTGTTTGAATCATAGGTAGAACAATTAACCACAACGTGAGAAGTTTCTTTGTTATTAGAATTATAAGTAAAAGTATTATCTGTTCCACTTTTATAAGCAATACAATTACCGCTTGAATCCCAAGATTTACAAGAACGCTGATAGCCGTTTAATTGCTGACCGGTGGTATTATAATCTTTGGTTGTAATGCTATTACAATTGCCACTGGCAGTAGAAGCTTCGCAAGTGCTTTCTGTTCTGCCATTTGCATTATAATCATAAGTGGTTGTTTTATAGTTGCTGTAAGAAGAGCATTCTAAAGTATTGCTCATAGAATTACAGGTATTATCTCTGTAAACAAGGGTGTTGCCATTTTCATCATAGTCCCATTCTTCCACGCGTCCACCGGTATAAGAAAGACAATTGCCTTCAGGATCAATAGATCCGCAATCTCCTCTAATCCAATATTTATGATTTTCATCAAAAATAGCCATATGGTCATTACCTTTATTTTGTTGATAAGCAATACATTTGCCACTGGAATCCCATTGAACGCAGTAGCGGTTTTTGGCAGAGATGTGTGTGCCATCGGCATCATAACCTTCTTCCCCTAAAGCATAACAACCGCTGCCGGAAGTGTAATTATTGCATAAAAGTTGGGTATAGTTTCCATCAGCGTCATAATTGGTCCCATATTTACCATTACTCTCCGGTATACATTCCCCGTCTTGAGAAACAGCTTTATTTCCATAGCAAATTCTTTGGCCGCCGTCATCGGTATAAGTTGTGTAGGTGCAAGTGTTTTCATTTTTCTTATTATTGCAGGTCTTTTTTGTTATACTATGAGCATCGCTATGTGTTATTTGACAAGATCTTTGACCGGTAGTTTCACTATCTTCACACTTAATATTTGATAAGTCAACGCGTGGTGTTGTTTGCATGGATCCATTACCTGATCCTAGCAATACATAAGTGTTATAATTGGGTGTTATACTGCCTGATACCGGTGTTCCGCCTAATTCTTGCGCACATAACCAAACAGCGCGTTCATTATTAGGGTCAGCTTCACAATGAATTTCATTTGGAAAATTGGAACTGTTTTTTTGATAAATAATATAAGTATTACCTGGTAAATCCGTTCTGCTGGTTAGAACATAACTTGCATCTTCTGTATTACCTAAAATAATATTTAATCCTTCTATATCATTACTTACGGTAACATCAAGATCCTGCATAGTTCCGGCATAAGAATTCTTTCTTAAATAATTGATTTCATTAGCACTTGCTACAGATTTTGTAACAGGAATTAATGTGCTATAACGATTCCTATATACTGTTTTTTGGTAAAAAGGAAAGGCAACTGCAGCTAAAATGCCTACGATAAGAACTACTACTAGTATTTCTAGTAAAGTAAAACCTTTTTTATTGTGTTTCATAACTCTCCTAATTTTATTAATATAAACTAAAAATAAGTCTAAAGTCATTATATATAAAACTAAAAGTGTTAGCAAATAGACTATATTTGTAGAGTATTTTTAAATGACTTAAAAATTTAATATACTAATAATATTAGGAGAATATTTTATGAAAAATTTATTTAACAGAAAAAGAGCTATTATTGCAACTGCAATTTTTGCACTAATTATTATTGTTTTAGGGGTTATCTTGCATAAATCGCAAAATAAATCCATAGATTTAAGCAGAAATACCCCCATTGATAAAATATCTCTTGTGGCAGAAGAGTTAAGCCCAAGAAATATAAGAATTGAAGATAGTTCAAAAACAATTTTAGGTTCTATACCACAATTAAAGATTAATGCCGAAGTAATAGATGAAGAAGATTCTATAACCTCAGGTTTACCTGTATCTAATTCGGATTGGGGATATCAAAATAATTCCGGCAAAGAATTTATTGCTTTTGAATATCAGGATAAAGATGTTTCTTCCTTAGTAAGCATTTCCCCGGAAATGAGAGGTACTTGGCGCGCCAGAGGTGGAACAAGTCTTATTTTTACCCCTGAGAAAGATTGGTTGCCCGGTAAAAAATATACCGTTTCTGTTAAAAAAGAATTAATTTCTCCTGATGTAAATTTACAAAAAAACAAATTAGAATTTAGCACACCGGAAAATGTGATTTCTTTAAAAGATTTTTCTGTAAATAAAGATGCTACAGCACAAAGAAAATTTGATATTTTAGCCACTTTGCTTACTAGCTATCCGATGGATGAAAAAAAGTTTATTTCTAATGTTAACTTAACCTTAGACGGCAAAAAAATTAAACCGCAAATAACTTTTGACCAATTTAAAAGATATGCTTTTGTTAAATATGAAAATGTTGGTATTTTGCCAAAAGAACAAGTTTCCACTTTGGAAATAAAATATCCCCAAACAACTAAATATACTTTAAATATTCCTTCTGAAAGTAAATATTTTAAAATTAAAGATATTTCCGCTATAGTTGAAAAAGATAATAATAATAACCCCCACCAATTGCTTGTGCTTGATTTTTCTGATGAGGTTTCTTCAAAACAATTAGCAAATAAAGTTGAGGCCTATTTAGTAAAGAAAAATACTAAAGTTACCCCTAAAGTTTTAAATACGGCAAAGAAACTTGATTTAGAACAAATGCCAAGTGAAGAAGAAACAAAATTGCACTCCTTTAAATTTGATTTTAATGACGAAAAATCTGAATATAATATCTATGTAAAAGTAAGCCCTGTTATAGTATCGCAAAGCGGTTTTAAAATGTCGCAGGAGCAAACTTCCACTTTAAGAGTGCCAAGTTATCCAAGAGAAATTTCCTTTATGGGTGATGGCTCTATTGTCCCTTTAAGCGGAAGCAAAACTTTAAATATAGTCAGTTTGGGTGTTGATAAATTTGATATTACTTTAGCCCGTATTATACCAAGCCAAATAAATCACTTGATTTCTCAAACTTACGGCAATATGCAAAGGCCCGAATTTAGAGAAAGTTATATTTTTAATGAAGATAATATCAGCGAGAAATTTACAGAGAAAATTACCCTTAACTCTGATTATAAAACCCCTAATTATTCCTCTGTAGATTTATCAAAATATATGAAACAGGGCAAAGGTCTGTTTATGGTTGAAGCCAAGGCCGATTATGAAACCATGGATAACCGCTTAATACTTGTAAGTGATATAGGTATAATTTATAAAGAACAGGTTGATAATACGGCTAAATTATATGCTCTTTCCATGGAGCAGGAAAAACCTTTACCTAATGCCAAAGTTGAAGTTTTGGCCTTAAACGGCACAATTATTAAAACACTTTATACAAATGAAGAAGGCGTGGCTTTTATACCCAATTTATCTGATTATTCAAATGAAAAAAGACCGGTTGCTTTTGTAGTTAAAACAGATAATGATTTCAGTTATATTCCTTATAATAAGAGCGATAGACAGGTTAACTATTCTAAATTTAACGTAGATGGTGATAATGGCAGAAGAGATTTGGAAGTTTCCGCCTGGACGGACAGAGGCCTTTATTTACCCGGCGAAAAAGTAAATTTTGCTTTAATTGCTAAAAATAGAAATTGGACTACCACAGCCGGATTGCCTATTAAAGTTAAAATTACCGATCCTAAAGGAACAAAAATATTTGAAAAAGACCTTTCTTTAACTAAAGAGGGCTTACTTGAATTAGAATATCAATTAAAAGAAAGTGCAACAATGGGTTCTTATCAGATAGATATTTATACCTTTAGCGATGGCGAAAATAAATATTTAAAATACTTAAATGATATCTCCTTTAAAGTAGAAGAATTTGAAGAAGATAAATTAAAAGTATCTTCCGTAATAGAAAACAAACAGCCAAAGGGTTGGTTCTTAACAAAAGAGCCACTTAAACTGGCAGTTTCTGTTGAAAATCTTTACGGGGCAGCAGCCCAAGGCAATGAAGTTAAGGCAACAGCTAAACTAACCCCTAAAGTGTTTGATTTTAAAGATTTCAGCGAGTATAAATTTACGGATAATCTTTCCGCTGATACTTTAGAACTTTCTGCCCAAACAATTTCTTTACCTACTCAAAATACCGATGCTTTGGGTAAAGCAACTTTTGATATTGACTTAAATAAATATTCAAAAGGAACTTATATGATAAGATTTACCGCAGAGGCCTTTGAGCAGGAAAGTTCCAAATCTGTTTTAGATTATACTTCAGCTTTAATTTCCCCCTTGGAATATATTGTCGGTTATAAAACAAATAGTAATTTGGGCTTTTTAAACAAAGAGGAGCAAGTAAAAATAAACTTTATTTCCTTAAACAATAATCTTGATAAGATTGATTTAAACGGCCTTACTTTAGTTTTAAAGGAACAAAATTATATTTCTGTATTAACTAAACAATATGATGATTATTACCGCTATCAATCTGTTTTACAGGAAAAAGAAATAAGCAAACAAGATTTCTCTATTAACAAACAAGGTTCGGATTTTGATTTGCCTACAGATAAACCCGGTAAATATGCGCTTGTTTTATATGATGCAAACGGCCAGGCCTTAAGCAAAATAGAATTCTTTATTGCCGGTCAAAATAATACTTCCTTTAATTTGGAAAAAGACGGCGAACTTGTTATGTATCTTAACAAAACAACCTTTAAACCAGGTGAGGAAATAACTATTGATTTAATTACGCCTTATGAAGGTATCGGTCTTATTACTTTGGAAAATGATAAAGTTTATGCTTCAAAATGGTTTACAACAAAGACAAACAGCACTATTCAAAAAATAAGAATACCTAATAATTTAGAGGGCGGTGCTTATATAAACATTTCTTTTGTCAGGAGCAGATCTTCTGAGCAGGTTTTTGTTTCCCCCTTTAGTTATGCCGTTAAATATATCAAAGTTGAACCGGAAAACAGAGTTTTAAATATAGATTTAAAAACTCCGCAGCTTGTTGAGCCGGGCCAAGATTTAAGGATAGAATATAAAACTTCTGCCCCGGCAAAGATAATTTTGTTCGGTTCAAGTGAAGGTATCTTACAGGTAGCTAGATATCAAACTCCAAATCCTTTGGGCTATTTCTTCCGCAAAAAAAGTTTGGAAGTTTATACCTATCAGATTTTTGATTTAATGTTGCCTGATTTTGCTTTGTTTAAAAACAAATTTTCTACCGGTGGTGATACGGGGGCGGAGTCTGCCCTTGATTTAATGTTTGCAAATGAGTTTAAACGCAAACGCTTGGCACCGGTTACCTTCTGGTCTAAAATTTTAGATTCTAATACTACAGCCAAAACTTACAGCTATAAAGTGCCGGATTATTTTAACGGCAGTATTAGAGTTATGGCTGTTGCCGTAAATGATAGCAGAATCGGTTCAAATTCCAAAATGGTTATGGTAAAAGCCCCGGTTATTTTAAATCCTTCTGCCCCACGCCTTGCTGCCCCGGGTGATGAATTTGAAGTCGGTTTAAGAATTGCCAATCAAAATGAAAAATTGACTAAAGGTGATTTTACCGCCCAAATCAGCACTACCAAAGGGTTAAAAGTTATTGGCGCAGATAAGCAAGATATTTCTATAGATAAAAATGCCGAAAAGACAATATATTTTAAAGTTAAAGCTCTTGCCGAATTTGGTAATAATGAAATATACTTCAGTGTAAAGCCCAAAACTTTAAATGAAACTTATAAAACTTCTTATAGTTTAAGTATCCGCCCGGCAAGCCCCTATCAAGTCAGTGTAGATATGGGTAATAGTTTAGACAAAAAATTTGTCATTAAAGATTTCAAAGTTAGAGATTTGTATTCTTACAAGGCAAATAAGGAGCTTGGTCTTTCCCAAAATCCTTTGGCTTTGTTCTTATCTCTTGAAACTTTCTTAAAACATTACCCCTATGGTTGCACGGAACAATTAACAAGCCAAGTATTCCCCCGCCTTGCTTATGGCGCAAGTAAAGGTAAGGCAGAAAAACAAGAAATTCAAGAAGAATTAAATACCCTGCTTGATAAACTTGTAGCAAGACAGAATACAGATGGCTCTTTTATGTTGTGGGATAATGGCTTTGGCGATGATGAGTTAACAATGTATGTCGTTGATATGCTTTTAACAGCTGAAGAATTAGATTATAAAATTCAAAGACCAATGTTAAATCGTGCTTTAGCCAGAATTAAAAATTATGTTTCCCGCACTCCTTACAGAGATTATCAGGCCAAATTAATGGCTTACGGGCACTATTTGCTTGCCCGTGATGGCGAAAGTTTGGGGTCTTATCTTGCTTCTCTTGAGAAATATTTAGAGGAAAAAATACCTTCTTATAAAAAGAATATAGAAGGCGCTTATCTTGCTGCTGCTTATAAAATGTTGCAAGATAATAGCAAAGCACAAGGTTTAATAAAATCTTATGAAATACAAGATAAAGATAAAGATAAATATACTTATTATAGCGATTATGATACATCTTTGACTAGAAATGCAAAATATCTTTATTTAGTTGCCAAATATTTCCCAGAGAAATTAAATGATAAGAAAGAAAAAGAACTTTTAAAATTAATGATTCGCGATATTGCTATGAATAACTATAATACTATGTCTGCAAATTATGCTATGCTTGCAATATCCGAATATGCCAAAAACTTTAAGGCCGAAGAAGCCGTATTTAAAGTTTCTTGCCAAGGTAAAGAAATAGAAGTAAAACAAGGTATGGTTGCTAAAGTAAATTCTTTCCCAGCAGAGTGTAAGACTTTTGATGTTTCCAGCGATAAGAATGCCCCTTTAGGCAATTTCTGGTTTATTGAACAAAGCGGTTATAACAGCAAACCTATAACAAAAACTTCTAATGGTTTAGAAGTGTATAAAGAACTTCAAAATGATAAAGGCGAAGTTGTTAAAGAAGTTAAAGCTGGGGATGATTTAACGGTTGTAATCAAAATTAAATCTCTTACCGGTAAGACTTTAACAAATGTTGCTATTACCGATATGTTTGCAAGCCCGTTTGTCTTTATAAGAGATTCTTTAGAGGGCTCTTATACTTTTGCCGAACCTAAAGAAGATAGAATTGTTATCTTTGGTGATTATGGCGCAAATACAACTACCTTAACTTATAAAGTTAAAGTGGCAAATGTCGGCGATTTTATAGTGCCGGCCATAACGGCGCAGGCAATGTATAACAATGCTATCAGCGCAAGCGGAAGTGAAGGCAAATTAATTGTCCAAAAACGTTAAAAAACACTTTATTTTTAATACGCATACTATCATAATAATGGTAGTATGCGTATTCTTAATTGGTTTTTTAGGTTTCAAAAAGAATCGCCCAAATCTGCTTGAAAATTATACCTTTTCAAAATCTTTCTTTTTTAAAGATAATACTCTTGCCCGCTTTACTACTTCTTACGATGATAAATACCGCCTTTTTATTCCCCTTAAAGAAATCCCTAAAGAAATGCAGGAAGCTGTTATTTTATACGAAGATAAATATTTTTATAAACATTTTGGTGTAAATTTTATTTCTGTAGGAAGGGCCTTTGTTGAAACTTACTTAAAGAAAAGCCGAAGAATTGGGGCTTCTACTATAACAATGCAGACGGCAAGAATTTTATTTAATTTAGATACCAAAACTTTAAGCGGTAAAATAAAACAGATTTTATATGCGTTTTATTTGGAAATGTTCTATTCAAAAGAGGAAATTTTAGAGGCCTATTTAAACACCGCGCCTTATGGTTATAATATTGAAGGTGTCGTGGCGGCCTCTTTGATTTATTTTCATAAGAGAGTGCAAGACCTTGTTTTAAGTGAAGAACTGACTTTAGCCGTTATTCCACAAAACCCAAATGCAAGAAAGCCTAGCACTCAGGCCGGATATCAAAAAATGCAGAGTGTGCGCAAGAAATTATTTGAAAATTGGTTAAAAAAATATCCCCAAGATAAAAATCAAGAAACTTTTTTAAATATAAAAACCGAAATTTTTACCCCTGCCGACTTACCTTTTTATATACCCCATGTGGTTGATTTTTTAAATCCTTTGGTTTATGAAACGGAAATTTTTACCTCAATAGATCCTTCCATGCAAAAGAAAATTGAAAAGATTACAAGGAATTTTATAAATAAAAAGTCTTCCCTTAACTTAAATAATGCAGCTGTTCTTTTAGTCAATACAAAGACTATGCAGGTGGAGGCGGCCTTAGGTTCGGTCAATTTTTTTGATAATGCAATTTTAGGGCAAGTTAACGGCTTTGCTTCGCAAAGAATGTCCGGCTCTACCTTAAAACCTTTTATTTACGGGCTTGCTTTAGATAAAGGGCTTATTCACCCCTTAACCTTGTTAAAAGATACCCCGCATTATTTTGGTGTTTACGCGCCGGAAAACTCCGATAATCAATTTTTAGGGCCGGTTTTGGCTAAATATGCTTTAATTAACAGCCGCAATATCCCTGCTATGGATCTTGGGGTAAAAGTGGGTTTAGATAACTATATCAACCTCTTAAAAAAAGCAGGAGTGAGAAATTTAAAATCAGCAGAACATTATGGTATTAGTTCCGTTATAGGCAGTATAAATATTTCCTTACTTGAACTTGTCAAACTTTATAGCGCAATTAGTAATGGCGGAACGCTTAAAAATATTAGTTTTTTGAAGGAAGAACCTATTAAGGAAGAAGGCGAAATTCTTTCAAAAGAAGCAAGTTTTGTTTTGTTTGATATGCTTAGTTATAACCCTTTATTTAATAATAAAAAGATTTATAATTATCAAGGCGAGCAAGTAAAAGTTGCCTGGAAAACAGGCACCTCTTTTGCTTTTAAAGATGCTTGGGCAATAGGCAATTTCGGCGATTATGTTTTAGGGGTTTGGGTTGGCAATTTTGACGGAAAAAGCAATAATAATATTTTTGGTCGTGTTGCCGCAGGTGAACTTTTTGAAAATCTGCTTGAGGTTATAGTTAAAGAAACTAAAGCCGATTTTAAACCGCCTATTTACCCAAATAAAAATGTTGTAAAAACTACTTTTTGTGCTATAGACGGCGGACTGCCAAATAAATATTGCCCGAGTTTAACCGAAGATTATTTTATTTTAGGTAAATCCCCTATAAAAATGTCTAATATTTTTAGACCTGTTTTAATAAATAAAAAAACCGGCCTTCGTGCTTGTTTTGAGGAAGAAGGCAAAACTTACAGCCGTATTTATGAATTTTGGCCCTCTGACCTTGAAGCCCTTTTTAATCAGGCAAAAATTTATCACTTAAAACCCCCCGTTTATGAAGAAGGGTGCGAAATTAAAGATACCAAAAAAGATAATAAGCCGGAAATCTTAACCCCAAAGCCAGATATTACTTATTATTCCAGCAACGAAGATATCGCTCTTCGCGCTTCTGCCGAGGCGGATGCCTCTAATTTGTATTGGTTTGTTGATGATTCTTTTGTTTGTTCAAGTAAACCAAAAGAACCTTGCTTTATTTCAGCCGAGCCGGGCAAACATAAATTAGTGGTGCTAGATGATTTAGACAGATACGGCATTTCTTCCTTTAATGTTTCGGTAAAATAATTTGTTATAATTGAAATAGAGAATTTCTATGAGGGAGATACATTATGAAAAAGATTTTATTGTTTGTAATCGGATTAGCACTTTTTTCTGCTTGTAAAAATGCTGAAAAAGTTTGCAAGATAGAAGGGCATGATTGTTGGGACATTGTTAAACTTGCTAATAATAAACAATATAAAGATTTAGAGGCTATGGGTTTAAAAGTTTCTGATTCTTCTTATTTTAAAGATGGCGGTTCAACTATTACTGTTCTAAATGATAAAGTGAGTATTTTTACAGATTATAGTATAAGTAGCGATTTTTTTAAGATAGGAAAAATTACTTTGGAGGATGGTTCTACGCTAATGATTCCTACTCCTTATAATTCAGAGTTAGGCTATGTTACTGTTACTTTTAAAAAAGATGGTAGAGAATTTATTTTTGACCCGCAAGGAAATTTAAAAGAATATTTTAAGCCCAAATATCCTGGTGATGTTCGTAAAAAAACACAGGCAAAAAATACATATAGTTTCAAAGATGAAGTTTGCCAAATAGAAGGTAGTGATTGTTGGAAAGTAGTTCAACTTCTAAAGCAAAGCAAAAAAACTAATGCGTTAGAAGTTCCGCAAGGTGATTCTAACCTTGAGCAGGTAACTATTGTAAAATAGAAATTATAATAAGGATATACATTATGAAAAAGATTTTATTGTTTGTAATCGCTATAGCATTTTTTGCCGCTTGTAAAAATGCTGATAATACCAGTAAAATAGAAAATAAGAATTCAAAAAAAGAAGTTCAAAGTGTTAATATAACTAAAACAGAAGAAATTAAATACAATGCAAGCTCTAATATAGAACTTTCTCAAAATGATTCTTCTACCTATACAACTATTGAAGAATAAGAAAAATCAATATGAAAATAGCAATGTTTACTGATGCCTATTTCCCAAGAGTGAACGGAGTGGGCGTTTCCGTAAAATGCTTTGGCCAGGCCCTTGCTAAAATGGGTAATGAGGTTTGTGTTGTTTGTCCGGCTTATGACAAGCAAAAAGAAATCCTAATAGAAAAAACTGAAGTAAAAGGGTTTTTTCTTATGAGAATCCCCTCTACAACCACTATTTTTTCAAAAGAAGACCGCTATATAAAAAATAAAAACTTTAAATCTATCATGCAAGAAATGGATAAATTTAAACCGGATGTAATACATATAAACTCGGAGTTTTCACTCGGTCTTATGGGTAAAAGATACGCCCAAAAAAGAAATATTGCTATAGTGTTTACAAGCCATACTATGTGGGAAAGTTATATTAAAAACTATGCGCCACTTCTCCCTGCTTGCTTGGCAAAGAAAATTGGTAAGGAAATTGTCTGTTTTTACGCAAAACGCGCGCAAGTTGTTATTTCCCCCACAGATAGGATGTTTAAACTTTTACAATCCTACGGAATAAACCGCCCTATAGAAATTTTACCGACGGGTATTGATGATTCTATTTGTAAAGTTAATGATTCTGCCCTTGTATCTTTTAAAGAAGATATTTATAAGGAATTTCCTGTTTTAAAAAATAAAAAGATTTTGCTTTATGTCGGGCGTGTTGTTAAAGAAAAAAATTTATATATGCTTTTTGATGTCTTTTCTAAAGTAAAAGAAAAATTTGAAGATACCGCTTTATTCTTTGTAGGCGGTGGGCCGGAACTTGATAATCTAAAAGCAAAGGCAAAAGAACATAAATATGCTTCTTCAATATGTTTTGCCGGGTATAGAGATAGAAATGTTCTTTCCTATTTTTATCACTTAGCAGATGTTTTTGTTTTTCCAAGCTGCACCGAAACCCAAGGGCTTGTTACTATTGAAGCAATGCGTGCCGGTTTGCCGGTTGTAGCTATTGGTGAAATGGGCACGCTTGATGTTATGCAAGGCGATAATGGCGGTTTTATGGTTAAAAATGACACAGAGGAATTTGCCGCAAAAGTTATAACTTTATTATCTGATGAAACTTTGCGCCTGCAAAAAGGCAAAGAAGCACGCGAGTGGAGCGCAAAATGGTCTATGGACTATCTTACCCCTAAACTTGAAAGTTTCTACAAACAAGCCATTAAAGCAAAAGAGTTGAAATAACCCTTCTATAAAAATGAAAAATTACCCCGGTAGTAAAATTTATACTACCGGGGCATTTTTTGAATATTCAAAATATTATTTGATTTTGAATTTTCTTGGTTTGGTAAACTTATATATCCTTTGTTTTGGTTGTTCCGTAAGTTCAGTTTTCTGAACTTTATTTTCGTAAGTAGTATCTTCTTGTTTAGGATATACTAAAGTTTCACTAGCAACCTCTTGTTGTTGCTGTAATTGCTGATACTGCACTTCGGGCAGAGCATGGTATTTTATTATGTATTTTCTTTGTTGAGAAGAAATTGTTTCTTTAATTTCTTCTTCTTTTTTCTTCTTTTTATCTCCACCGCCGAAGGCCGCTCTTATACCTGCATGTAAACCAAAACCATCAATTTTACTGCCTTTTTCATAAGAACCTAAGGCATATAGGTAAATATCTTTTGTAAGTTGAGCATTAACGCCGGCATCCACTTCAAGATATCCGCCTTTAAGAGAGGTTTCCGTTTCCGCTCCGCCATAACTTACTTTACCTTTGCCGTCAAATTCATAATTATAGGCAAGTTCTAAAAGCGGTTCAATTAATAGTTGATTAGACATTTGTGCCTGATAGCTAAACATAATTGCCGCTTTACCCGTAAGGTAGGTTTCGGCAGAGTATTTTAAATCTCCTGTGCCGTTAACGACATTTGTTGTATCAGCATTGGCTCTTATATAAGATAATTCTGCTTTTGGTTCTACTTTTAACCCATTATCTGATAAGATAGTTTTACCTGCTTCAACACTAGCTGTAAATAAATTACGCTTAACATCAAAAGATAAGGTGTTAAGGGAGGTTTGAGTAGTGTTTTCTATCTTGCTCCAGAAGTTGCGGGCTGCAAAATCTATAAACCAATTATTATCGTTAATTATAGTAGCATAAATACCGACACTTGGGGCATCCCCTGAGCCCTTATTGTTACCGATATTTGTTTTTGTTTTAATATCATTTGCATTAACATAACCAAGCATTACACCGAGATATACTTTATTTGGTTCATCAGGGTTA
>JAEEGL014451383.1_pt1 | contig 17377 bp, 11 predicted proteins | sample 9134231 | NCBI WGS metagenome assembly JAEEGL01 (sample SAMN16246548, study PRJNA631951) | gut metagenome | biome: gut microbiome; feature: rumen; material: fiber-attached | host: Bos | place: Iran: Karaj | collected 2018-10
CGCCGAACGAGAAGATCATCAAAAGGAGATCGATCCCGAAGGGACTGGTCGCCTGCATACTTCTCTGTACTGTACTCCTAATGTTCGTCCTCTATACGTATTCCTCCTACACGCAGGTCGTTACGGAGGGTAAGGCGCTTCAGAACGAAAAGGTCTCGCTCATGCTTGAACGCGACCGTCTCGTGAACCTGCTTGAGCTCAGAGACGACCTCAGAGATATAGAAAATCACGCGGTCAATACTCTCGGCATGGTCAAGAGCGACCTCGTCGAGACGAGGTACGTTGAAATTGCCGGCGGAGAGAGGATAGAGGTGATCAGAGCGGACGAGTCCGCAGAAGAAGAGGGATTCTTCGCAACGATCCTTTCCGCGATGGGAACTAACTGGGAACGTCTGATGGAGTATTTTGACTGAGACTCGTTATTCAAACAATAAAAGCGGTGACGGACTTCACCGCTTTTTGCTCTTAGTTAAGATATTTTTATTCGTCCCGGACATATAATTATACAGTAAGAACAAAGGAGCTGTTTTATGGAAAACAAGAATTTCAGAGTTGACAGAATGACCCATAAAAAAGCGTATTTTGTTCTTTTCTTTTTCGTCGTCATGGCGCTGGTCCTGGTCGCCGCGCTCTTTAAAATGCAGGTCATCGACTATGAAGAATATCAGAAAACGGTCGTGGATCAGATGACGACGGAGGTCGAGGTAAATCCCGAGCGGGGAGACATTTATTCGACCAACCACGAACTTCTTGCGACGAATATCACGAAGTATTTGCTGTTCATCTCCCCTCAGGATATCATCGACGCGATGGAAAAGCCGGAAGAAAACAAAGTCGACGCAGTATTTACGTGGGACAATTTTGACGGCTACCGCGAGTACGATCTGAAGATGAACGACCTTATCGCAAAGTTTCTTTCCGGACTGATCGACGGGGTCGAGTACGACGACGTCATTGAAAAGGCGGCGAAGGAAGGCAGGAGATATGAGGTCATAGCAAAGCTCGTCGACGAGGAGACCGCGGACAAGATCAGGGACTTTATCGATAAGTACAATCTGAAAAAGCAGATATACCTCAGAGCGACGCCCGTGAGATACTATCCTTACGACGACCTCGCTTCTCACGTAATAGGATTTACCAATTCGGAGGGCAAGGGAGTTTACGGTATCGAGGCGTACTACAACAATATAATGGAGGGTAAGAGCGGACGTTACATAACCGCGCAGGACGCGCGTCACAACGACATGCCGTTCGAATACGAAACGTACGTTGAAGCGGAGAACGGTTACAACGTGGTAACGACTCTTGACCCGTATATCCAGTCCGTACTTGAAAATCAGCTTGAGACGGCGTATTACGATCACGCCGCGGCAAACAGGGTCTGCGGGATAGTAATGGACGTCAATACCGGCGGGATACTCGCAATGGCTACCGGCCCGAGCTTTGACCTGAATGAACCGCGGGAGCTGGACGACGCGTCGAAGGCGGTCCTCGCAGGCTATACCGAGGGGACCGACGAATACGATGAAAAGAGGCTCGAGCTTCTTTTCGGAATGTGGAAGAACAAAGCGATCACGGAGACCTATGAGCCCGGATCGACTTTCAAGATAATCACGACCGCGATGGCGTTCGAGGAGAAGGTAGTCTCTCCCGAGGATTACTTCACTTGCACCGGTTCTCTTACGGTCGAAGGATACCCGGATCCGATCCACTGTCATAAACTCGAAGGACACGGAACGGTCACTTTCCGCGTCGGACTTCAGCAATCCTGCAACCCGACTCTGATGCAGGTAGGTATGAGGATCGGCAGGGAAAGATTCTATAACTATTTCAAGCAGTTCGGTTACGGCGACGTAACGGGAGTCGATCTTCCTAACGAAGCCGCAACATATTATCACAAATACGAAAACTTCGGAATCCCGTCTCTCGCCGTATATTCGTTCGGACAGACGTTCAAGACGACGGCGCTCCAGCAGATAACCGCGATAAGCGCGGTAGCAAACGGAGGGTATCTCGTTACGCCTCACGTGCTCAAAGAGATAACGGACGACGACGGCAACGTCATCGAGACTTACGAGACCGACGTAAAGCGCCAGGTCGTAAGTACAGACGTGTGCCGCACGATAACCCAGATACTCGAAGAGGGCGTCTCCGGCAACGGCGGCGCGAGAAACGCTTATACGAAGGGTTATAAGGTAGCCGCAAAGACGGGTACTTCCGAGAAGAAGGACAAAAAGGACGCTTTCGGTCAGTACACGCTCAACGTCGGCTCCTGCGTAGCGTTCGCACCTGCAGACGACCCGCAGATCGCGATAATATTTATCGTGGATGAACCCTCAAACGGATTCTCTTTCGGCAGCGTGGTCGCGGCGCCCTACGTATCAAACACTCTTTCAATCGTGCTCCCGTATCTCGGATACGAGCCCGCGTACACGCAGGAGGAACTTATGAGCGCCGAGGTAACGTTCTCGAACTACGTAGGCGCTACGGTCGAAACGGCGAAGGCCGACCTCGACTGGAGAGGGATCCATTACATAATCGTGGGCGACGGCGATACCGTTACGTCTCAGACGCCGTCTCCCGGTTCTTCGTTCGCCAAGGCAAACGGCATGGTATATCTCTATACCGGCGGAGAGACTCCCGGCGCGGATATCGTCGTTCCGGATCTTGTCGGCAAGACGTCTGAAGCGGCGAACAGGATGCTCATTAATCTCGGCTTGAATATAAGCGTGTCGGGAGCGTCCAACGGATCGACGGCGACGGTCAAATCGCAGACTCCCGCGGCGGGAACTCTCGTCTCGAAGGGAACTCTCGTTACCGTCGAGATGATGCACGAGATCACAACGGACGACTGATAGGCGGGGACGTAAAAGCAAAGGAAGTTCAGATGATAAATCATTCATTCTGAGGTGCCTATGCTTCTGTCAAAGCTTGTCGAAGGGTGTCGGATGAAGATACCTTTAAGTGCCGATAAGGAGATCGGAAAAGTCGTTTGCGATTCCTCGCGCGTGGAGCCCGGGGATATGTTTGCCGCGCTTCGCGGCGAGCGTCACGACGGCAACGAATTCATAAAGGAAGCGCTTCTTCGCGGAGCAGCCGCTGTCGTGACGGACGAGGATATCTGCTGTGACGGCGTAATACCGGTTTACGATTCCGACGAAGCGACAGCGCTTATATATTCAAACTATTACGGAAGACCTGCGGACGGCATGCGAATATTTGCGGTGACCGGCACCAACGGGAAGACTTCGACCGTCGCCGCCGCGTCTCATATCCTGAGATACGCGGGAGTGACGGCGGGAGTGATCGGAACGGCGGAGCTGTCCGTAAACGGAACGCCGGTCGACAGGAGGGAACTGTTGTCCGAGGGATCTGTGAACATGACCACTCCGGACGCGGAAGGATTTTACAGAACGCTCTCTTTTATGCGCGGCGCGGGCTGCAGGGCGGTCGCTCTCGAGGCATCGTCTCACGCGCTGTCGAGGAAGCGGCTGGCCGGGGTCCGGGTCGACGTCGGGGCATTCACGAACCTTACTCCCGAGCACCTCGATTATCACAAAAATATGGAGGACTATTTCAGGGCGAAATACAGCCTTGCAGAATTATCCGAAAGATTTGTGGCGAACTGCGACGACGAATACGGAATGAGGATCTTCAGAAACTGCGCAAGGTCTTACGGGATCGGCGCGGATCCCCGCGAAAGAAGAGATTTGCCGAGGGAGCTGTTTGCGTCGGCAAAAAACGTATCGTTCCCGGAAGGATATGCGGAATACGATCTTGTTACGGGCGGCAGATCCTTGCATATAAAGACCGCGCTTCGCGGTGAATTCGCGCTATACAACACGCTGACCGCGGCATCTTCCTGCATCCTGCTCGGCCTGGATCCGGATATGATCCCGGAGGCGTTATCTTCGTTTGCCGGAGCTCCCGGACGGATGGAGACCGTGTTTTCGGGGGAGGGCGCTCCGACGGCGATGATAGATTACGCCCACACCCCCGACGCGCTCGAGCGCGCCGTTATGAACGTAAAGGCGCAGACGAAGGGAAGACTGATCCTCGTTTTCGGATGCGGAGGAGACCGCGACAGATCCAAGAGAGCTCCGATGGGAGATGCGGCGTCAAGAAACGCGGATCATACGATACTGACCGAGGACAACTCAAGGAGCGAGGAGACGGAAGATATAATAGCGGATATTGTGCCGGGCTTCTCAAAGGACAACTATGAGATCGTGCCTGACAGACGCGCCGCTCTGCTTCGGGCAGTGGAGATATCGGAAGAGAAAGATACGATCCTTTGCTGCGGCAAGGGACATGAAAAATATATAATAGACAAACGCGGAAAACGATACTTTGACGAGCGCGCCATCCTTGTTGCGGCGCTCGCTGAAAAATACAGGACGGTAGACAGACAATGAAAGCGCAACTGAAACTGAAAACGCTTCTCCCCGGCGAGATAGCCGGGGCGATCGGCGGAAAGCTGTACGTTTACGGCGAAGAAAGAGAAGTTACGAATATTACATACGATTCGAGAGACGTGTCGGAGGGAAGTCTCTTCTGCGCGATCAAGGGCGAGAGGGTCGACGGTCACAGCTTTATTAAAGACGTCGTATCTTCCGGCGCCGCCGCGGTTCTCGCACAGAGCATCCCCGACGGGGCAGAAAGCTTCGGAGATTATTCTCTGATACTTGTTGACGATACGGTAGACGCTCTCGGCAGACTATCGGGATATTACAGAGGATTTTCCGGGGCAAAGGCTGTCGGAGTCACCGGAAGCGTGGGGAAGACCACGACAAAGGACTTCATAGCATCCGTGCTCGGAGCGTCCTTTAAAACCATGAAGACGCAGGGAAACCACAACAACGAAATAGGTTTCCCGATGACTCTTTTCGGGCTTGAGCCCGATACCGAGATCGCTGTTCTTGAGATGGGAATGTCATCGAGGGGCGAGATATCCTTCATGACGCGCCTCGCTAAACCGGACGTTGCCGTGATAACGAATATCGGCACGTCTCATATCGCAAGTCTCGGAAGCCGCGAAAACATATGCGCGGCGAAAATGGAGATCGCGGAAGGAATGGGACGTGACGGAGTGCTCATGATAAACGCAGACGAGCCGCTCCTGACCGAATACAGGGAGAGCGTTGCCCCTTCGAAAAAAGAGGTGGGCATATACAATAAAAACGCTGATTATAAAGCCGTGAATATAAGGACGAACGATACTTCGATGACGTTTGACGTCCTCTATGACGGCAGGGCGGCGGTGAACGTTGAGATACCGGTACTCGGCAGACACAACGTTTACAACGCGCTCTTTGCCTGGGCAGTCGGCACGTCGTTCGGGATGAGCGAACAGGATATCCGCCGCGGACTCCTCGGATTCGAGGGGACGAAGATGAGGCAGAAGATCTATGAGATCGGTAAAATAACCGTAATTGAGGACTGCTATAACGCGGCTCCCGAGTCTATGAGGGCGGCGATCGAGGTTCTCGTTGCGAAAGCGAAAAAGAGCGGGGGCGCGCCTTGCGCGCTTCTCGGCGATATGCTTGAGCTCGGAGACGATTCGCGTCTTATGCACGATCAGCTCGGTCAGTTCGCCGCGCAGATGAAGGTTGATCGCCTATACTGCTACGGGGAAATGGCGGACACGGTCGCGGAGGCGGCGATAAAAAGAGGAGTCAGGGCTGACAACGTATACGTCTGCACGGACAAGAACGAACCGCTCAGGATGGCTGAAATGATCGCAGGTTCGATAAAAGACGGGGATATTCTTCTCGTCAAGGCGAGCAGGGGCATCGCAGCCGAAAAGGTCATAGAAGAGCTGAAAAGACTGATCTGACCGCCCGGTCATGACGGCGAAACAGGAAAGGAAAGACTTATGAATCTGATCGCAGTATCCGCGATTTCGGCGGTTTGCACGTTTGTTTTAACGGTGCTGATACTCAGAAAACTGATCCCTGTGCTTAAAAGCAAGAAGATGGGTCAGCCGATACTTGAGATCGGTCCGAGATGGCATAAGAACAAAGAGGGAACACCGACAATGGGCGGCGTGTCGTTTATCGCCGCGTCTGTCGCCGTCGGCATCGCCGCATGCGTCTGGCTCGGGATCAAGGGCGGTATAAAGACGGTAGCTCCTCTCATATTGACTCTCACATACGGCCTTCTTTGCGGTCTCACCGGTATGATAGACGACCTTGCAAAGCTCAGAAAACGTCAGAACGAGGGGCTTCGCGCGTGGCAGAAACTTGCGCTGCAGTTACTTTGCGCGGCGCTGTACGTTGCCGGCCTCGCCGTATTCTGCGGTGTCTCATCCGAAGTATACATCCCGTTTGTCGGAAAGACCGTCCACTTCGGGATTTGGTATTACATATTAGCCGTCATACTTCTCGCGGGAGTCGACAACAGCGTGAACCTCAACGACGGGATCGACGGGCTCTGCAGCAGCATAACGCTCGTTGTGGGAATATTCTTCTTCGCGGCGTCGCTCTTCTCGAAGAATGACGACAACTCTTCCGGCGCGGGAATGTCTGCGCTGATAATAGGCTCCGCCGCTGGATTCCTCGTATATAATTTCTATCCCGCGAGAGTTTTCATGGGAGATACGGGAAGCCTGTTCTTCGGAGCGGTCGTCTGCGGATGCGCGTTCATAATCGGAAATCCCCTTATTATAATTATCGCGGGACTCGTTTATATAATCGAGACTCTGTCCGTGATACTTCAGGTCGCATACTTTAAACTGACTCACGGAAAGAGGCTGTTTAAAATGGCGCCGATACATCATCATTTTGAAAAGTGCGGTTTCAGCGAGATCAAGATAGTGATCCTGTTCACTGCAGTTACGGCGGCGCTGTGCGTCGCGGCATGGTTCGGGCTCTGACCGTTCCGCTGAAACACTTAAATAATTACTGACAAGGAGGCTTGAATGGGAAAAGAGAATAAGAACGGTCCCGCGCGCGATGCGGCAAGGGTCGGAAGAACTCCCGGCAAAAACGCCAGAGCCTCCGTCAACAAAAGCCGCGGCAGAAACCTGTCAGCTGCAAGAAGAGTGCCCGACCGGGACAAAATCATACCGACTGCGACCCCGGTGATGTCGCGCAGTGAGAGCAGATCCGCGCGCCGCGCCGAAAAGGATAAACAGTGGACGGAGGGCATAGAGAGAGTAAGATCCGGCCACGACTGGATATTCTTCATAATAGTCATGATCCTGATCAGTCTCGGAACGGTCATGGTCTACAGCGCAAGCTATCCTTCGGCAATTGCGGACGGGCTCGGAGGATTCTATTACGTCGGACGTCAGATATTCTGGATCGCCATCGGGATCGTCGCCATGTTCATCATGTCCTATTTCCCGTCGGTCTGGGTAAAAAAGGCTGCCCCGATCGTCTATATCCTGACTCTGATACTGCTGGCTGCCGTGCCGTTCATAGGAAAGACGGTAAAAGGCGCGAAGAGGTGGATACAGGTCACCTCACAGGTCAGGATCCAGCCATCGGAGATCGCAAAGCTTGCCGTGGTCATAATTCTTGCGTGGTACGTCAGCAATAACGCCGCGAAATTCAAGAAGACCGAAAGCCGGAAGAACAGATTCATATACGGCGTATTTATTCCGAGCCTCTTCATTTTCCTGCTCGCGGGAATGGTCATAATAGAGAAACACCTTTCCGGCACGCTCATTATCGTCGCTATCGGCGTGATAGTTATGTTCCTCGCGGGAGCGGACTGGAAGATGATGATACCGTATTACCTCGGCCTCGGAGGCGCGGGAGCCGCGCTGTACCTTTTTAAGAACCGGTACGCGCTCGAGAGGATCCTCACCTTCACCGATGAGAATGCCGATATCCTGTCCGACAAATGGCAGACCTATCAGGGAACTCTCGCCATCGGGTCCGGAGGCTTCCTCGGGCTCGGGCTCGGTCAGTCGAGGCAGAAATTCAGCTACGTTTCAGAAGCGCAGAACGACTTTATTTTCACGATCTGGTGCGAGGAGATGGGCTTTGTCGGCGCCGTGATCGTCATCGTACTGTTCGTGTTTCTTGTATTCAGAGGATTTAAGATAGCGCTCAAATCTCCCGACGTATTCTCGTCGCTTTTAGTATTCGGCATAATAACCCAGGTCGGTCTCCAGGCGTTCCTTAACCTCATGGTCGTAACGGACGTTATCCCGAACACCGGAATATCGCTTCCGTTCCTGTCATACGGAGGCAGTTCTCTGGTCATGATGATGGCTGAGATGGGAATAGTGCTGTCGATCTCGAGAAGATCTTATCAGAAAATTCAGTAACAGGAGATTTTACAATGAGAGTTTTGATGACGGGCGGAGGCACCGGCGGACACGTGAATCCGGCGCTTGCGATTGCGGGGACGATCAAGGCAAACGTTCCCGGGGCGGTGATCGAATACGTCGGAACTTCGAAGGGCATAGAAAACCGCCTTGTGGAAAGAGCGGGTTACAAGATGCATCACGTAGAGATCCGCGGTATAAGACGCAGTCTGTCGCCATCCAATTTTAAAACGCTCTATTACATAATGACCGCTCCCGGAAAGGCGAAGAAGCTGATCAGGGAGTTCAAGCCGGACGTAGTCATAGGGACCGGCGGTTACGTGTGCTGGCCTGTCGTAAAAGCGGCAGCGCAAATGGGTATCCCGACCGCGCTGCACGAATCAAACGCGGTCCCGGGAGTTGCCGTGAAAGCGCTCGCCTCGCAGGTCGACAGGATCTACATCAATTTTGAAAAAACGGCGGAGTATCTTCCGGACAAGGAGAAGGTGATCCACGTCGGCAATCCGCTGATGTCCGAATTCGCGGCGATCGACCGCGAAGAAGCAAGACGCCGTATCGGTATACCCGACGGATGCAAATACGTGCTTTTGTCCTACGGCGGAAGCCTGGGTGCCGAGAAGATCAACGAGGCCATGCTGTCTTTCATGAGATCCGCAGTTTCAAATAATAAGGAGATCTATCACGTTCACGCGACGGGTTCGTCGGCTTACGAAAAGATAAAAGCCGAATTTGCCGCGGCAGGGCTTGACAAGTGTCCCAACATCGATCTTCGCGAATACATTTACGATATGCCTGTACTCATGGCGGCATCCGACGTCGTCGTAAGCAGGGCAGGCGCCATGACGGTGTCGGAGCTGTCCCGCTCGGGAAAGTGCGCGGTATTCATTCCGTCTCCGAACGTCACCAACAATCATCAGTACAAAAACGCAAAGGTCCTTGCGGACGACGGCGCGGCTCTTCTGTTCGAAGAACCTTCCCTCGGGGAAGGCTTTGAGGAAAAGCTGACGACTCTCCTCTCGGAGAAGGGCGACGGCGAGCGCGCGGCTATGGAAGAGAAGATCGTGAAATTTTCCGTGCCGGACGCTAATAAGAGAATATTTGACGATATAATGAAACTCGTCAGCAAGGGTTGACGATATAAAGAGGGAAGTATAAAAGAAAGGGGACGCCCATGCCGGACAACAAAAAGAATACAGCAGTGTCGCGTACACGCACCGGCGCGGGCAGAAGACCCCCGGCGCGTCCGGACTATGCGAGAGGGAACAGGAACTGGAACACGGAGCGCTATAATAAAAGCGTCAGGACGCAGCACACCGATACGAAAGTGATGAGAAGTCCTTCCGAGGCGGGAGGAAAGAACAAGGATTATTTCTTTGACAATACGGTCTCGGCACAGAGAGAAAGAAGAAAGAAAAGCTTTGAGGAAAAGCGCTCGGCATGGCGCGATACGGTCAGAAAAACGAGAAGACGCCACCGCGCCGTAAGAAAGTTTCTTTCATTCTTAATTATAATGACGGCTGTTATTGCGATGTCGGTGCTGTCTTACAGGCTGTTCTTCGTCGTATCGGCGATAACAGTAACGGGCTCGGAGAGCTACTCCGATGAGGAAATAATCGGAGCTGCCGGACTTGATGCGAAAACGAGGCTGTTCTCGTTCAGTTCGCGCGAGGCGGGAGACTCCGTCAGATTCTACTGTCCGAAAATTTCGAATACCGATTTTGACAGAACTATTCCGAACAAGGTCTCTATAGCGGTCGAGGAGGAGACCCCGATATACTACACGGAGATATACGGCGATAAATACGGGATATCAGACACGCTCAGGATCATGTATAAGCTGTCGGACGAGGAGTGCGGCGGCTTGATCAAGCTCAAACTGCAGAACGTTAAATACGCAGTTTCCGGTGAGAAGATACAGCTTGTTTCGGACAGAGCGCAAAGATTCCTCGAGGATCTTTCCGTAATGCTCGGAAAGACTCCGCTGAAGGGCAGGCTCAATCAGATCGATCTTCGCAACGACTTCAACATAATCATGGTCGCGGAGAATAAATACAAGCTCGTATTCGGGACGCAGGACGATTTCGAGATAAAAATACGGCTGGCGTCGGCTATGCTCGACGACGACGTTTTCAAGAGCGGAAGCAAAGCGATCATCAATCTCGAGGATACTACGAAAACGAGCGTTATCATTGACAATCAGCTCACCTTTGATTGACATTTTACATTTGAATAAAAAAGGCGATATTCGGCACGAACTAAAAAGACAGATGTAAAATTAACATAATTTGAATAATAATGCAAAATATTTGCCTTAATTTGGCAAAAACTCGCGTATTTTTTTAAAAAACCTCAAAAAAATTGCAAAAATGTATTGCAAATAGCCGAAAAACAGTATATGATTATAATGTATAGTTTCATTTATACAAGATAGGATATAAAAATTAAAGGATCATACAACATACGGAGGTTATTAAAATGGCATTTCAACTCGATGACACTGTTTCCAGCGGAGTCAATATAAAAGTTATAGGTGTCGGCGGCGGCGGCGGAAACGCTATCAATCACATGATCGCATCCAACGTCAGAGGCGTTGAGTTCATCGTTATCAACACAGATAAAATGCCTCTCTCTCACTCGAACGCAACGAACAAGATCTCGATAGGCGAAAAGATCACAAAGGGACACGGCGCAGGCGCGAACCCCGAGATCGGCGCTATGGCAGCCGAGGAGAGCGCGGACGAGATCAAAGAGGCGATCGAAGGCGCAGACATGGTATTCATCACCGCGGGAATGGGCGGCGGAACAGGCACGGGAGGCGCGCCGATCGTCGCAAAGATCGCGCACGACATGGATATCCTCACCGTAGGTATCGTTACAAAGCCTTTCGCTTTTGAAGGCAAGAGAAGAATGTCCCAGGCAGAGTGCGGTATCGCCGAGCTCAGACAGTACGTCGACTCTCTCGTCATCATCCCGAACGAGAGACTGAAGCAGGTATCCGAGCGCCCGATCACAATGATCAACGCTTTCGAGATCGCTGACGACGTTCTCAGACACGGCGTACAGAGCATTTCCGAGCTCATCAATATCCCCGGATACATAAACCTTGACTTTGCGGACGTTACCGCAGTCATGAAGGACGCGGGATACGCTCATATGGGCATCGGTTCCGCGAACGGCAAGGACAAGGCTGAACTCGCTGCAAGAGCTGCGATCTCCAGCCCGCTGATCGAGACTTCCATCTCCGGTGCGAAGGGTGTTCTCATAAGCATCACCGCTTCTCCCGACATCGGCATCGACGAGATCGACCTCGCTTCCAACATGATCGCTTCCGAAGCTCATGAGGACGCGAACGTGATCTGGGGCGTTGCATTCGATCCTTCTCTCGAGGATCAGATGGATATCACCATCATCGCCACCGGCTTTGAAAACAAGGCTGAAGAGGCGGCTCAGGCAAGAGAGAAAGAGAAGAAGAGCGCAGCCGATCTCAAGGCTCCCGCAAGAGCAAAAGCATCCGTCGACGAAGAAGACGATGACGAGGATGAGGAAAAGGATCCCGAGGACGCTGATTTCGAGGAACTCATGGGAATGCTCAAGAGAGACCGCGATCAGGCTCCCGCTCCCGCAGAAGAACCCGCGCCCGCGGAGAATCCCTACGGCTCTCCTTATACCGCCAACAATCCTTACGGCAACTACGGCTACGGCAACGGCGGTTCGGATTTCGGACGCAGATATTGATCAAAACATAATATACGGCGCCGGTGGACAACACCGGCGCTTTTGCTTTTTTCTTAAAAGATTGTAAATTTTTAAATCTTTAAACTAACATATTGACAAAGAAGTTCAAAATTAATATAATTAAGATAGAAAAATCCTCGGTAAAAATCGGGAGGAAAGATCATGAAAAAACTATTTGCAGCCGTACTGTGCGTCATAATGCTCATATCGGCAATTCCTTTTGCGGCGTCTGCTTTCGCACCGAATCCGGACAACTCCAGAGAAGAGCAGCTCACGGATTATTTCGGTAACGAAGTCAACGGAGTAAAAGAGTTCTACTTTACCTACATTTTCAGTAACAACGCGGTAAGGCCGACTGATCCCGAGACGAACTATTCTTATCTGATAATCGGTATCAACCCCGAATTCAGAGCAAATTATGCTTCCGAGATCACCGGCATCATCCCGGATACCGGAAATACAAAGACGATCCCGTGGAATGATACGTCCAGGACGCTGAACTATATTAAAACAAAGTCTGGACAGACGGGAACGAGGAGGCTTTCCGCAAATAACTATACAAAGCTTCAGGAAGTGCGCATCGAGGAAGGCATCACGTCTCTTCCCGTAAACGCGTTCGTTCTTTCCCCGAAGCTCAGCAAAGTGGAATTCGAGGGAGACGAGCTCACGGCTATCCCCGAAAACTGCTTCAAGGGAACGGCTCTTGCGGAGATCAACATTCCCGCAAGCGTTGAATCGATAGGCGACAAGGCGTTCATGGGCACGTCGGTCACGTCTCTCGCTCTTCCCGCAGGACTTAAGACCATCGGACTTCAGGCGTTTGAAGGCACGATGTCACTTACGACGGTCAACCTTCCCGCAGGACTTGAATCTGTCGGCAAGTACGCTTTCAGATATTCTCACGTTGAGAGCCTTGATATCCCTGGGTCTCTCGGAACGGTCGAAGACAGCGTATTTGAATGCATGCCTTATCTTGCTTCTGCGACGATAGGCGAAGGGATCACGTCGATCGGTGAATACGCGTTCACGAACGACACGTCTCTTGCAACCGTTTCCCTCCCCGCAGGTCTTCAGACAATAGGGGCAAACGCGTTCAGAAGATGCACGTCCCTTGCGACCGCCGACATTCCCTCATCTGTTTCCGATATCGGAATGAACGCTTTCAAGTACTGTAAGTCTCTCGGATCCGCCGTTGTTCCCGAAGGGATCACGACGATCAAAGAAGGCGCTTTCTACGGATGCGAGAGCATCACTTCCATAACCCTTCCTTCGACGATAACGAAGATCGAGAAGGAAGCATTCTATGACTGCGCAGCTCTTCCGGCGATCTCGATCCCCGCGTCCGCAACGCAGATCTCTGCGCGCGCTTTCGGCAACTGCTCGTCGCTTCAGTCGATAGATCTTCCCGCAGGCCTTGCGACGGTAAACAATTATATGTTCTACGGTTGCTCCGCGCTTTCTTCCGCAAGCATTCCCGAGTCGGTAAAATCTCTCGGTAAGGGCGCTTTCTACGGATGCTCTTCCCTCGGATCGATCACTCTTCCCGCAGGGCTCGTATCCATCGGCAGCGACTGCTTCTACGAGTGTGAGACGCTCGCTTCCGTCAACCTGCCCTCGACGCTCAAGAACATCGGCAAGTATGCGTTCTGCCGCTGCTACGCGCTCACGTCCATCAATATTCCTTCCGCTGATACGATCATCGGAAGATACGCGTACGCTTACTATTACTCCAAGGACGCAGAGGGCTTCGGAACGTTCAGCGTGGCTCCCAATACGATCTACGGAGTTTCCGGATCGACCGCCGAGGAATATGCAAACGGTCTCAACATCGATTTCGTAGGCAACTGATCACAAAATCAACTTAATAAAAAATGCGGCTTCGAGCCGCATTTTTGTTGCAGAATATTGTTTTGCAAAACAAACTTTATAAAATGGTTTAACGGGAAAAATGGTAAGAAGATTTATTAGCTACTATAAACCGCATAAAAAGCTGTTCTTTGCCGATCTTGCCGCCGCGCTCGTGCTGGCGCTCTGCGACCTCGTCTATCCGATGATAACGAGGAAGATGGTAAATGATTTCATACCGGGAAAGCTCGTCGGTATGCTGCTGATCTGGGCGGGCGTCATGCTTCTGATATACGTTCTGAAACTCTGTCTGAATTATTTTGTGACGTATTACGGGCATCTCGTCGGAGTCAGAATGCAGGCGAACATGAGGCGCGACGTTTTCGAGCATCTTCAGACTCTTCCCATGAAGTATTTCGACGACGCGAAAACAGGAACGCTGATGTCAAGGATCGTCAACGACCTGATGGAAGTTTCCGAGCTTGCCCATCACGGGCCGGAGGACCTTTTCCTCTCCGTGATCATGCTTATAGGATCGTTCATCGTCATGGCGAGCATCTATCTGCCGCTGACTCTTATCCTGTTCGCGGGGCTTCCCGTCATGGTGCTTTTCTCTTCAAAAAAGAGGCTCAAGATGAACCGTGCGTTTACCGAAACGAGAAAGAGCATAGCTCAGATCAACGCAAATCTCGAGAACAGTATATCCGGCATAAGAGTCTCGAAGGCATATACGAATGAAGATCACGAGATGAGCGTGTTCGAAAAGGGAAACAGCGACTTCGTTCGCGCCAGGAAGAAATCGTACCGCGCTATGGCGGAGTTCATATCGGGCAATACGTTTATAACCGATATCCTCATGCTGTTGATGTACGTGGCGGGCGGACTGTTTTATATGAATGAAAAGATAGACCTCGCGGACTTCACGGCTTTCATCCTTTACATAAGTATCTTCACTAATCCCATAAGACGTCTTATCAGCTTCATGGAGCAGTACCAGGACGGAATGACCGGTTTCAAGAGATTCTGCGAGATCATGGATACCGAGCCGGAACGCGACTCTGAAGACGCCCGCGATATCGAGAACGTAAAAGGCGACATAGAATTCAAGGACGTTTCGTTCTCGTACAACGAGAGCAAATCGGTGCTGAAAAACCTTTCGTTCAAGCTGAAGCGCGGCGAGACGCTTGCGCTCGTCGGTCCCTCCGGGGGAGGAAAAACGACTATTTGCAATCTGATCCCCCGCTTTTACGAAATAGACGAAGGAGAAATAACAGTCGACGGCGAAGATATAAGAAATATTACCCACCGCTCGCTCAGAAAGAATATCGGTATAGTTTCGCAGGACGTATTTCTATTTGACGCCACGATATACGATAATCTTGTCTACGGCAGCGAGGGGGCGAGCGACGAGGAAGTGATAGAAGCCGCGAAAATGGCGAATATCCACGACTACATAACGTCGCTTCCCGACGGATATCAGACCCTTGTCGGAGAGCGCGGAATAAAGCTCTCGGGAGGACAGAAGCAGAGAGTGTCCATCGCGAGAGTGTTCCTTAAAAATCCTCCTATCCTGATACTCGACGAGGCGACCAGCGCCCTCGACAACGCAACGGAAGTGCTGATCCAGAAAAGCCTTGAGGAACTCAGCGTCGGCAGAACGACGCTCGTCGTCGCTCACAGACTGACGACCGTAAAGAACGCCGACGAGATCCTCGTTATCACCGATCACGGGATCGAGGAGAAGGGAACTCATGAAGAGCTGCTTGCAAAGGGCGGACTTTACTCCGAGCTATGGAACGTTTCTCTGAGAATGTGACGTAATATTTGACAAAAATTGCGGCGCGCTTCAATGAAGCGCGCCGCAATTATTATACGTACTTATTTTATCATCATCGAATCGTCGTATTCGGAAAGCGCTGCGCCGATGACGGTGCCGTACTGGGAGTGCTTGGGGATTATGAACCTCATGTCGAACATGCGGTTGATAAGGTCGATGACTCCCTTGCCCATCGTGACGCTCGTCAGGTTTCCGGTGAGAACTACGTCCTTGAGGCCGTAATTCTTCGCCGCGAAAATGCTGATCATTCCCACCGTCTCGAACACCATGTTGATTATGCCGAGCGCGATGTCGCTCTTCGTCGCGATGTCGCTGAGCTTGCCGAAATTCGACGCGGTCATGACGTCCGAAAAACCGTTCGCGAGGTCGTGGCTCGTGATGTCCTGTATCTTAAGGTCGATATTGTTTAAGTCGCCGCCCTTCGCGAGCTCGTCAATGTGCTCGACCGTATCCATGCCGAGTATCTTTTTGGAAAGTCCCACGAGCGTACCGCCTCCGATGCCGGTGCCGCCGAGGTGGACGGGCTCCTCTCCTTCTTTGGCGTAGATAATCGCCGTGCCCGTTCCCATGCTCGTGATGATAGCCTCTTTATATCCGCACAGATAAAGGCCTCCGAGACCGATACTGCGGAATTCGGGGATCACGTAGCAGGGAAGAGAGTAAAGAGGGGTTTTTAAGAACGATGAGCCCGCGCCTGTGATCATGATCCTTTCGATGTCGGAAAGCTCAAGACCGTTTTCGTTCGTGAAGCGTCCGAGAGCGCCGTACATCGACGTGATAGGATCGGTCGCCTTGACGAAGAGCGGATCGATCAGTTCCTTCTTTTTGCCGGAAGTTCTGAATCCGACGATCTTTGTGGCGCTTCCGCCTATATCTATACCGATAACGATTTTTCTTTTCATTCCAACCTCATCACTGTATGATTTCTTTCAGTATATTTTACCATATAAGGAAAAGTAAATCAAGACTTATGATGCAAAAGGATGGTATCAGGGAACAAAAATGCCGATCATATCTTCCGCCGCAGTCGAACACGGCTCGCCTTTTATGGATTCCGCCAGCGCCATCGCGGTAAGTACGGCGGTCTTTTTTGCTTCCTTAAGGGAGTTGGCGCACGAGCCGATCTCGAGAAGAAGAGAGCCGGGACACAGCCCCTGGTTGAACGCCGCGCTCCGAAGGTTTATCATCCTCGGAACCGTCGGCTCTTTCCCGATGAGAGATTCCTGAACGGTGAGCGCGAAGGAAAGGTTGTCCTTCCATGACGGATGGTTCGCGCCGCCCTCGTCCGTTCCGACGACTATCATCGTCTGCGCGATCTCTTCTCCGTTGAAATGCGCGAGAGTCTTTATATTCGTTTTGTCGTCGCGGAAAACGGAGTCGCGGTGGACGTCGAAAACGTAAGAGACCGAAGGGTTTTCCGAAAGGTATTTCGAGACCGCGGCGTAACTCTTTGAATAGGAGTCGCGGTATGATTCTTTGTCGAACATTTCCGTGCAGTGTATGGTGTTTATCCCCTCGTATTCAAGCACTTTTGTCATGACGTCGCCTATCGCGACGACGTTCTCGCCTCTGTCGTGCGATCTGAACGGGGATTCTTCCGTGTACTCACAGCTCCCCTCCGGAGAGTATGCCTCTGTTCCGTGCGTATGTACTATAAGGACGACGGGAGCGTCGGCTCCGTA
>JAEEGL014614788.1_pt1 | contig 17377 bp, 18 predicted proteins | sample 9134231 | NCBI WGS metagenome assembly JAEEGL01 (sample SAMN16246548, study PRJNA631951) | gut metagenome | biome: gut microbiome; feature: rumen; material: fiber-attached | host: Bos | place: Iran: Karaj | collected 2018-10
CAACATTAGTACTTGCTCATAATAAAACGCTAGCTGGCCAATTGTATGCTGAATTAAAAGAATTATTTCCTAATAATCATGTAGAGTACTTTGTATCTTATTATGATTATTATCAACCAGAAGCATATGTACCTTCTTCGGATACTTACATCGAAAAAGATGCTTCGATCAATGACGAAATTGATGAATTAAGACATAAAGCTACATCTGCTTTAATTAATTTTGATGATGTAATTGTTGTATCAAGCGTATCTTGTATTTATAACATTGGTCAAAAAGATGATTATGAAAATAATATGTTAGCTATTAATTTAAAGGACCATTATTCACGAAATGATATCATGTTAAAACTAGTTAATATGACTTATGAAAGAAATGATCTTGATTTTCATCGAGGTACTTTTAGATGTCATGGTAATACCATTGATATTGGTCCAGTTAACTCTAAAGAAGAAGGCATTCGTATTGAAATCGATGATGATGAAGTAGTAGGTATTTCTATCTTTGATCCTTTAACTGGAAGAGTATTAAAAGAAAAAGAGACGGTTATTATTTCACCAGCATCACTATTTGTTACTTCGCCAGAAGTAATGGAGAAGGCTTTAGATAGAATTTCTAAAGAATTAGATGAACGATTAGCGGAATTACATTCCCAAAATAAATTACTTGAGGAACAAAGGTTGAAGGAAAGAACTAATTATGATATGGAAATGCTTCGGGAAACTGGTTTTTGTTCCGGTATCGAAAATTACTCAAGACACTTAGCATTACGGGGTCCAGGAGAAACACCAACAACGCTTATGGATTTCTTTCCTGATGATTATTTATTAGTTATTGATGAATCTCATGTTACACTTCCGCAAGTAAGAGGTATGTATAATGGCGATCGAATGCGTAAGCAAACTTTAGTTGATTACGGATTTAGATTACCATCAGCACTTGATAATCGACCACTTCGTTTCGAAGAATTTGAAAAAAAGGAACACCAAGTTATTTATGTAAGTGCAACACCAGGTGATTATGAACTTAGTTTAACTAATAACCAATATGTTGAACAAATTATTCGTCCAACAGGATTACTTGATCCAACAATTGAAGTAAGAAAGACAACTGGTCAAATTGATGATATAGTGGGAGAAATTAATAAACGGGTTGCTAATAATGAAAGAGTGTTAATAACCACTTTAACAATTCGTATGAGTGAAGAATTAACCGACTATTTAAAAGAATTAAATATTAAAGTTGCTTATTTACATAACGAGATTAAAACGCTTGAAAGATTATCAATTATTAGAGATTTGCGTAAAGGTGTATATGATGTTATTGTTGGTATTAATCTTTTACGGGAAGGATTAGATATTCCAGAAGTTAGTTTGATATGTATTTTAGATGCTGATAAACAAGGGTTCTTAAGAAGTGATCGAAGTTTAATTCAAACAATAGGAAGAGCTGCTCGTAATGCCAATGGACATATTATTATGTATGCTGATCAAATTAGTGAAGCTATGAAGGTAGCTATTAATGAAACGTCTAGACGTCGTTCTATTCAAGAAGCATTTAATCAAAAGCATGGTATTGTTCCTAAAACGATTATTAAGGAAATTAGTGATGTTGTAACAACATTAGCTCCGAAGAAAGAAAACAAACAATTAACGAAGAAAGATAAACAAAACATGCTTGAAAAATTAGAAAACGAAATGATGGAAGCAGCTCGGGCATTTGATTTTGAAAAAGCTATGGAACTTCGGGAAATCTATTATGAATTAAAAAAGAGTTAATAATAAAAAGGTGTTTCAAAACACCTTTTTATATGGTATTATTATTACGGTGATACTAGATGAAACAGGTATATGTTTTTGGACATAAAAATCCTGATACTGATTCTGTATGCTCAGCGATTGCACTTGCTTATTTAAAAAGTGCTTTGGGGTTGGATGCAGTAGCAAAAGTAATTGGACCAATAAATCGAGGAACTAAGTTCGTCCTTGATTATTTTCATGTTAATGCACCATCTTATTTAAATGATGTTAAAATTCAAATAAAAGATCTTAAATATTTAAAAAAGGGTTATATAAATAAACAAAGTAGTATTTATGATGCTTTTCTTTTTATGAAAGAAAAGAATGTAACTGCTTTACCACTTGTTGATGAATATACTAAATTGGTGGGATATGTTTCATTACATGGTCTAGCTAAATATATAATTAATAATACTAAAATGGAATTAATAACGAATATGGATCACTTAACTAAAGTGTTAAATGCTAAAGTTATTACTTGTTTTGATAAAGAAATAAATGGATTCGTTAGTTCAGTAACTTTTAGTGATGATAATAAAGAAAAGGACTTTAATTTAAATGAAAGTTCAATTGTTATTGTTGGTAATCGTAACAAAATAATTAATAATGCTATAAAAAACAAAGTTAAATTAATTATTCTTACTAAAGGTAGAAATCTGTCTAAGAAAGAAATCGAATTTGCTAAGATTAATAGTGTTAATGTTATTGAAAGTAATTATTCTGGATATGATATTTGTAATAAGATTATCCTTGCTAATTATGTTAGTTTGATGGATATTAGCGATAATTTAATATCTGTAGATATTAACAGTTATTATTCCGATTTCTTAAATTTAATGAAAAGATATCCATATACATCATATCCCGTTGTTAATTCCGATAATATATGTTTAGGGGTTATTAATACTAGTATGATATCTGATTATAAAAAGAAAGATGTTATTTTAGTTGACCATAATAGTTATGAAGAAAGTATTGATGGACTAGAAGAAGCTAATATTTTGGAAATTGTAGATCACCATTGTTTGGGTTCTATTGGTACAAGTATTCCTATTTCATTCATTGCAAGACCAGTTGGTTGTACAGCAACAATTATATATGATGAATTTAGAAAAGAGAAAATAGATATTCCTAAAGATATAGCAGGATTGTTAGTATCAGCGATTATATCTGATACCATTTTGTTTACATCACCAACCACAACTGATGAAGATCTTAAGGCTGCTGATAAGTTAGCTAAGATTGCCGGTATTAATTTAAATAAATATGGTAAAGAATTATTTAAAGAAAGTACTTCAATTAAAGATATGTCAATTGATGAGTTAATTAGAAGTGATTTTAAATCATATCAAATAAATGGTAAAACATATGGTATTGCTTGTATAACAACTGCTGATTTTTCTGAAATAAAGAATGATATTCCTAATTATGTAAATAAATTAAACGAAATGCATGAGACAGTATATGCAGGTGTCTTAATGTTTATTCTAGATATCTTTAAAGAGGGTAGTTATGTTTTATATGATAATAATATGAAAGATATTGTGTCATCTGCATTTAATGTTGATAATTTAGTCGAAGGATATTTTATTAAAGGATTAATATCAAGGAAAAAGCAAATATTGCCGGCTATAATCAAAGAGATCGAAAAATAGAGGAGCGTAAATATGAAATATGATGTATGTGTTTTTGGGGGATGTGCTCTTGATCAGACTTTTTTTCAAAAAGTTGATGGAACATATAATGATAAACCCGATATTATATCACCTGGTGGAAAAGGTGCAAACCAAGCTGTAGCGGCAGCTAGAGCTGGGGCTAAGACCACAATTATTAGTAGGCTTGGTAAGGACGAAATTGGCGAAACAATTCTTAATAATTTAATGGCCAATGGAATTGATACTTCCAATGTTGAAGTTGAAGAAAAATTAACTAATGACTATAGTAACATTTATGTTCACTTAAAGGATAAAGACAATGAAATTGAAAGATTTACCGGAGCTATTAATAGTTTTACAAAGAAAATGGTTTCTAAATATTCTGAAGTGTTATTAAAATCTAAAATTATTGTTTGTCAATTAAAAGTACCAAAAGCCGTTAGTGTTGAATTAATTAATTTTTGTTATAAGAATAAAAAAAATATTATTTTAACTCCTTGTAGACCAGAAAGATTAAATATAAAAGAACCTGGAAACAAAGAATTGATTGATAAAATAAGTATTATTACATGTAATCGAACTGAATGTGAAACAATCTTCAATACTAAAAACATTGAGGCTTGTGTTAAAAAATATCCTAATAAATTAATCGTAACTCTAGGCAAAGATGGATTAGTTTATCATAATGGCGAAAGAATTGTTAGAATGCCTGCAATCAAAACTGATGTGATTGATACAACTGGAGCAGGAGATACTTTAAATGGTAATTTAAGTGCCTTTTTAGCCACTGGTATGGATTTACAACACGCGCTTAGAAAATCAATGTATGCATCAGCAATGAAATTAAGCGAAAAAACAGCTCAATCAGGAATGCCAAAGATTGATGCTCTTGAAGAGTTTATACGTAATTGTCGTAATAAGACATTTAAATATAATCAAGAACTTAACTTCATTTTAAGTGAGATTAAGTATGCTTATGAGAAATATAAGTTTTCTCGTTTTGATATCTATACTAAAAAAGATTCAACTTTAGTAACAGATATGGATTTAGCAATTGAAAAACATTTATTAAAAAGAATTCGTAAAAGATTCCCTGGTGACCATTTTGTTACTGAGGAAAACTATCCAAACAATAAATTAAGTGATAGAACTTGGGTAATCGACCCTATAGATGGAACAACTCATTTTGTAAAGAAAGATGACCTTTGGGGTATTCAACTTGCTTTCTATGACCGTAAAGCAACAAGATTCTCGGTAATTTATTTACCAGCTAAGGATGAGTTATTCTATGCAGCCCAAAATCGTGGCGTGTTTGTTAATAATGAAAAAATACTTGGCGTAGAAACATATCCTTTGCTTCAATCTGTTGTAGAGTTTGGTGGTTCAATTCCTAAATCACAAGAAATCAAGAAGATGTGTCTTAATAAATTAATAAAAAACAACAAATTAATTGTAGCAAATATCCTTCAATTAAATTCATCTTGTATATCTTATTCAAACTTAATCATGGGAAGAACGGATGCCTTAATATTGGCAACAACAAATCCTTGGGATGTTATGCCTGGTGAATTTATGTGTAAAGAACTTGGTATGAAAATTACCTATTTAGATTTAGAAAAGAAAGCTAGATTGATAACATCTAACGAAGCAATTAGGGAAGTTATATTAGGAAATAAACAATAAAAATGGTATAATGATAACAGGTGATTTAAATGTATTGTGGTAATTGCGGATTTAGAAATGAGAATGATGCTATTTATTGTAGTAATTGTGGCTCACTAATGAATGGAACGATAAACCATAATAATACTTCCAATAATAATATGGTTACTGATCAAAGCAATAATTATAATACTTTAGCAATTGTTGGTTTTGCTCTAAGTCTTATTAGTTTTACTTCTTTTATAAGAAGCATTGCTGCCATTGTTATTTCAGCGATTGGTTTAAGTAATATAAGTAAATCTAAAGAAAAAGGAACAGGTCTTGCTATCGCAGGCATTATTATTGGGGCATTATCAATTGTTATATCTATATTTTTTACATTTTTATTAATCGCTTTTGATTAACAAATAGGACCTTTTTTAAGGTCTTTTTTTATGCTATAATTTCTATAGTAAGGAAGTAGGGTAGTATGGCTAGTTTTCGTTGTAAAGCATGTGGTTATATATATAATGAACGTAAAGAAAAGATAATCTTTAATGATTTACCTGATTCTTTTAAATGTCCTTTATGTAACCGAAAAAAGACACAATTTGAATTAGCTGACGAATTTACTAATAAAGAAGTATTAGAGGTTATTAATAGTGATGTAACACCATTTAATGCGGTAGTTATTAATAAAGATAATCCTTCGATTGAAAGGGTAGATGGTTGTATTAATTGTGGTATTTGTACCCGAACCTGTCTTCAAAGAGAGAAAATGGGCGATTTAAAATGTCTTAGTTGCGTCGGATGTGGTCAATGCATAATGACATGCCCTAAAAAAGTTTTGCAACCCAAAAACAGTATTTATAAATTTTTAGAGGCTAAGAAGAATAAGAAAATATGTATTGCTTATATTGCCCCGGGTTCTAGAGTTAGTATTGGTGATCATTTTGGTTATGAGCCGGGAGCTTTATTGGGAACTAAATTGGTAGGACTTCTTAAAAAACTAGGTTTTAAATATGTATTTGATGTAACCTTTGGTGCCGATTTGACTATTATGGAGGAAGCATCTGAATTAATTGAGAGGATTAATAATAAGGGTGTATTACCAATGATGACAAGCTGTTGTCCAGCTTGGGTTCGATATGCACAAGTATTTTATCCAGAAATTCTTGATCATTTATCCACTACTAAGAGTCCAATTGCTATCGAAGGGGCGGTTGTTAAAAATTATTTTACTAAAATAAAGAATATTGATCCTAAGGATTTATTTACTGTTGCTATTACACCATGTACAGCCAAGAAGTGGGAAATAACCGATCCTGTATTAAATGATACGGATGCTGTAATAACAATAAATGAATTAACTGAGTATTTAAATAACACTAAAATTGATTTTGAAAAAATTAAAAGACATCAATTTGATAAAGTAATTGGTACGGGTTCTGGTGCTGGTTTAATCTTTGGTTCTTCTGGCGGGGTTATGGAAGCAACTATTCGAACAGCTCATTATTTAATGACTGGTAAGAAGTTAAGAAAAATTAATATCAACGAGGTTAGGGGATATAACGGATTAAAAGAGGCGGTTATTAAAATTGGCGATAAAGAATTAAAAGTTGCTGCGGTTGATGAAATGGCAAATGCCAAGCCTTTATTAGAAGATATTAAAAAGGGAAAATGTTCCTATGATTTTATCGAGGTAATGAATTGCCGTGGCGGCTGTATAGGTGGAGGTGGCCAACCATATCATAAAGTTTCGGAAGAAGAATATGTTAAAGGTAAAAGAATGGCTAGTTTATATGAAAAAGATCGCAGTATGAAAATTAGAAGTGCATATGCTAATCCTAGCGTTCAAAAAATATATCGTGTATTCTTAGAAAAACCACTAAGTGATATTTCTTTAGAATTATTACATCGACATTATAACAAAAAGAGGTAATTTAATTTACCTCTTTTTTAAACTACAAATACATATAAATAATAAGCTGCGAAGACGAGAATCATTAAGAAACCTTCAAGTCTAGTAATTGTTTTTTTACTATTTGCAAAGAATAGCAGTAACAATGCTGATAATATTAACATTACTAAGTCTATGTTTAAAAAACTAGATGGGGTAATACTACCAAAGATAGCTACCGGAATACCTAATACAACACATATATTGAAGATGTTACTACCAATTATATTTCCTAATAATAAATCTTGTTCGTTTTTGGCCGAAGATACAATGGTTGTAACTAACTCCGGTAAAGAAGTGCCAAAAGCGACAATAGTAAGGGCAATAACACGTTCGCTAATACCAATTATTTGAGCAATTTTAGATGCACTATTAACAACTAAATTACTGCCAATTACAATACCGGCGATACCAATTAATACTAATATTAGTGAAACAAACAAATTATATTTGGGTTTTTCTTCTTCGGTATTTTTTTTCTTTCCTTTGGCTAAAGATATTAAATAATAAAGAAAAATAGAAAAGAATAATAATATAACAATGGCATCCGAACGCGTGATTGAATTAGAATTTCCATTACCAAGTTTATTATCCAACATTAATACCACAAGTAAGGTAGAAATAAGCAAGGTTAATGGCAATTCTTTTTTTATTGTATTATCGCGAATATTAATTGGATGTATCAAAGCTGCAACACCGAGAATTAACAAAATATTTAATATATTGCTACCGATTACATTACCTAAAACCATGTCGGTACTTTTATTAGCAAGAGCACTCATGGAAATGGCAAATTCGGGAGCGGAAGTACCAAAGGCAACAATGGTAAGGCCAATTAACATTTTTGAAACTTTAAAACCCGATGCTGTTGATGCTGCACCATCAACAAAAAAATCAGCACCCTTAATTAATAAAATAAATCCTAATATTAAAAGTAGTATATTTATTATCATAACATCAACCCTTTATAATAATAGTTTACCACATTTATATCTGCAAATTATAGTTAATAATTACCATTTACATATCATACAATCTTAGTATGAAAAAAATAATTCTTTTTTTGTTTGCTTTGATTAGTTTCAATGTAAACGCTATTAGTTCTTCCAGTTATATTGTTTATAATATGACAAATGATGAGATTATCAATGGCTATAACATTCATAGTCCAAGATTAATTGCTTCCGTTAGCAAAATCCTAACATGTATTATTGCCATTGAAAATGGTGATTTAGATAAAAAAATAATAATCGATATTGATTCCTTGAAAGTAACAGGTAGTAGTTTATATTTATCTTTAAAAGAAGAAATTACTCTAAGAGACCTTCTATATGGTTTAATGTTAAGAAGCGGCAATGATGCAGCAGTAGCCATTGCCAAAACCATTGCCGGTTCTATGGATAATTTTGCTATATTGATGAACGAATATGCGCAGAAAATTGGTATGGATGACTCACTTTTCTATAATAGTCATGGATTAGAACTATCAAGCGGACTTGGGAACATATCATCTTCTTATGATTTAGCTATGCTAACAAAATATGCTATGCAAAACGAAACTTTTAGAAATATTTTTAAAACGAAGGAATATCGTTGTAAAACTAATTTCAAAGAGTATAAATGGCTTAACAAGAATAAACTTCTGAAATATGATTATGTAAGTGGTGGGAAAACGGGATATACAATAAAAGCAAAAAGAACTTTAGTAAGTACAGCTAATATTCATAATCAAGAGATAGTGATTGTTACTTTAAATGATCCAAATGATTTTAATGATCATCATTATATTTATGAAAACATCAATAATAATTTTGTTAACTATCGAGTAATTAGTAAAGATTATGTTCAAAAAGAACTTAATAATTTAAATATTGGTTGTTTCACCGTTAATAGTGATTATTATCTTTTTATTAATAAAAATGATGTTGATAAAATAAAAACGGAATATCATTTTAATAATAAAGTTGGGTATATAAGAGTAATATATGAAAATAGTATTGTACATGAGGAGCCAATTTATGAATGCGTAATAAAAAAAGTACCATGGTATAAAAAAATATTCCAAAGAATAAGTAACTTATTTAATTGAAATATGATATACTCTTTGTGAAAGAGGTTTTTATGGAAAGATTGCAAAAAGTAATTGCTAATAGTGGTTATTGTTCAAGAAGAAAAGCCGAAGAGTTAATTATACAAGGAAAAGTAACTGTAAATGGTAATATCATTAATACTTTGGGTACTAAAGTAGAGCCAAATGATCTTATTGAAGTTGAAGGCAAAATGCTAAATAAGAATATAAAAAAAGAATATTATCTTTTAAATAAACCTCGTAATGTCATTAGTAGCGTATCTGATGAAAAGGGTAGAACAACCGTTGTTGACTTGATTGATACTAATGAAAGAATTTATCCAATAGGTAGACTTGATTATGATACCACGGGTTTATTATTATTAACTAATGATGGAGAACTAGCTAATCATTTAATGCATCCTAAAAATAATATTCCTAAAACATATCTAGCTAAATTAGAAGGATTAATTGACAAAGAAACAATCGATCATTTAAAAAACGGGGTTATTGTTGATGGTAAAAAAGTTAATGTTGTTGATTTTAAAATTAAAAAACGTGATTTAGATAAAATCACGACTTATATATCCATTACTATAGTTGAAGGACGCAATCATATTGTTAAAAATTTATTTCATGCTTTAGGTTTTGAAGTTATTAAGTTAACAAGAACGAATTATGATTTCTTAGATTTGGGCAATTTAAAATCGGGTGAATATCGTTCTTTAACAATCAAAGAAGTTAAAAGATTATTTAGGTAATAAAAAAGCTTTCAGAAGAAAGCTTTTTTATTTTTGATGACAAGCGCAATCATCGCCACATTGGCAGTCATCACCGCATTGGCATTCATCACCACAGTTACATCCAGTCATCTTGATTGCTGAAACAGGGCAAGATGCCATTGCATTTTTTAGTTCATCAGTTTCTAAATTGTCTTCTTTAATAACGTGTGATTTTCCTTCATCATTAAAGTCAAAATGTTCAGAATCGATTGCAACACAAGCACCGCAACCGATACAAGTATCTTCATTAACAGTTAATTTTCCCATATATCCTCCGTGTCTAATTATAGTAAAAAAAGAGTTAAAAATCAATAATCGCTTTAAATAGACATATAATTATGATATCATTACAATGAAGAGGTGTATGATAGTGGAGTCAAGGACGGAAAAATATGCTAGCATTCAAACTGTTCCAGGTTCAAGAGCAAACCGTAATGAACAACTATATAAAGACATTAATAAAACCGAGTACGAAAGCATTGAAGTAAAAAGTAATGCTACTGTACTTGGGGACAATCGTCGTAATATAGATGTTGATAAAATCAAGAGTATCTTAGATACTCATTATCATAGTGCACCAAAAAGAAAGACTATAGCTATAGAACAAGAACCGGAAGAAACACCAAATCCGATATTTGAAACTAAGGAATATGACATTAATGTGGTAATTGACCGGGCAAAAGACCAAAAACGTAATGATTATGAAGAAGATAAATACCGTAAATTAAGTGAAACTCAGTTTGATATTTTAAAAGACTTGGATGTAGAAGAAGAACCACTTGATGATCGTGTTATCACACAAAAGAGTTCTCTTGAATTAGAATCATTAATTAATACTATTAATATTAATGAAAAAGAAATTGAAAAGGCTCGCGTTGAAGCTGAAGAAGCAAAACCAAAAGAAGAAGATGAGCCAAAAGAAGAACCAGAAAAATTAGAAGAAACTACTGAAGAAGAGGATTTATTTGCTAGTCTTTTGGGCGATGAGGAAACGCAAATAATTGAAGCACCAAAAAGTGAACTAGATGAAGATATTGCCAATCTTAAAACCGAAGGCGTTAAACTAGAATCTGATATAGCTGAAGAAATTTCTAAAGATGATAAAGAAGAACAGAAAGAAACACCAAAACATAAAGCAACTAAAAAAACGGAAGAATCATTAGAAAGTTCCTTCTTTACGAAGAGCAATGCTATTAAAAAACGTGATTTTGAGGATTTTCAAGATTTATCCGAGGAAGAATCATCTAATAAGTTTGTTAAAATTTTCATTGTAATTCTTTTGATCATATTTATTGTAGGAATAATAATATTAATTAAATCATTTATTTAATTAGAATGAAATTTAAAAAGATTAAAAAAGTGAATTATTGGATTATATCATTTGTTTTAATCTTTTTTTTATTGATTATTTTTTTAAATATTTATGCTAGAAAAGTTAATCCCAAATTGATCGTAATAGCTACAGATTATATGTATAAGAGTATTTATAATCAAATTACTGAAGTGTCTGGTACGGTTACTAATCAAAATATCGAAGATATAATTAAAATTCATCAAAATAATAATGGTGATATTTTATATGCCAGTTATAATATGTCTAAATGTTATGATTTATTAAAAAACATTTCCTCTAAGTTAAATGATAGTCTAATGTTAAAAGAGATTGTTTTAAAAGAACCTTTATTTATATCTAGTAATTATGCTTTATTTAGTAATCTAGGCCCTCAAATAACTATTAAGATTAATTATTTGAATATGACATTATCTAATATTTATTCGAAAATAACCGAATACGGTTTAAATAATGCTTTGGTTGAATTATATATAACGATTAGCGTTAAGGGAAGAATCTATACCCCCGTTAAGGAAAAGGATATTGAAGTAAAATATGATATGTTAATCTCATCATCAATTATAGCGGGTAGAGTACCATCATTTTATAATGGAATGATTAAAACAAGTAATATTTTGGATATTCACATCCCAATATAGTTGTGTTATACTAAATAGTAGGAGAGTATATGGAAAAGTCATTTATTAATGAAGCTTATGATTATGCCATTAAGATGTATTTGAATGAAAAGAATAACAAAGAAGGAATCAAATACAATTCTTTTGCGGTGGTAGTAATTCGTTTATTAAATATTATTTATGATGAATTAGATATACTAACTCCATATCAATTAAATGACGAAGAAATCTTTTACAGTAATCTTCAAAAGTATGGTTATCCATTAGAAAGCATTCAGGAATTTAATAATACTTTTTTAGCATTTTATCGTAATGAAAATAAAGCTGATTTTATTAAAATTCAAAAGATGCTCATTGATATGTTTGCTAAAAAGAAAATATCATTAAATGTACCAGAGGAAGAGATTAATAATTTTAAGGGATTATTATATACACCAAACGCAACAAATCCTTTAATAGCTTCATATAATTTCTTAATGGCTGATAATCCATATGAAATATTAAATTATTGCAACGAATCATTTGAGAAAAACAATAAAATGCGGATTGAAAAAGCTAAAGAAACGCTTAATTATGATGCATATCAAATGTTAAAATATAGTATGGAAGATATTGAAAAGATGAATGCTGAAGAACTTGAAGATGTTAATAAACAGGTTTATAATCATTTTAAAATCAATGAAAATGCTATTAATAAAGATTATTTGTTAAATAAAGCAATTGATGAATTGAATCATCCAAAACCAGCTTTTTCTACAGGTAATGGTTATGTGGATATCTTATTTATTTTAGCAATTATCGCAACATTGATAATGATTATCTTCATTATTACATTGATAATTACATAGGGGAGTTTATATGGAAATTAAAATTAACAATCATACGTATGAAGTGATTAAGAATGAAAAGGACGCTATTGATATAGAAGTGTTACAAGAAAAGATTACTGATTATTATGATGAATTTGATTATATTTTTGGCGATTGGGCTTATGGAAAAGTTCGATTAAAAGGGTTTAATGATAAAAGTAATAAAAACTTTAAACCCATAAATGATTATCGAAATATCGATAAATATATTAAAGAATATTGCGCATATGGATGCCGTCATTTTATATTGAAAAAGAAAAGTTAATTTGTTATACTTAACTATAGTAGAAGGGATTGATTAAAGTGGGTAGAATTAGAGTTGATTTAGCAAGCGGAAGTGTATTTGAAAAACCACTAATTACTTGTTTTAAAGGAACAAATGGTAATTATATTGTTTTAGATAATGAAACAAATGGTTCAATGGGACTTCCTATTATTTGTATTGGAAGATTAGAAGGTACAACAATTAGTAAAATAGTTGATCCTACAGAATGGGCATCAGTAAAAGAAAATTTAAAAACGATTATTGGTGGTACATCACTTCCATATTTACCAGTGCCAGAATCTTTAAGTGCAAGTGATGAATTCTATACTCAACTTACTTTGCCAATTGCTTCATTTGATTTATTAAAAAACACCTATAATGTTCAACAAGAAACACCGGCTGAACCACAGCCAGTGGTAAACGAAATGCCGATGGCTGACATTTCGCCAATTGGTCCTTCATCACCAATTGATATTACACCAATTAGTGAACCAGTTGTAACAAATATTGAACCAGCAGTTGTTGATACCGTTCCAACCATTAATTTATCTGCTGAGATACCACAAGTTGAGACACCAGTCACAACACCAATTGAATCACCAATTTCAATTGAACCAATAGCTACTGTTGAACCTGTGGCACCAGTTGAGATCACACCAATTGAACCGGTTAGTCCAATAACACAACCAATTACTCCGGTTGAACCTGTTGCTATTGAACCAGTTCAACCCGCTGCTGAAACACCTGTTGAACCAGTAACACCATTTGAGATTAATCCGGTATTAACCGAGTCAAATAATATATCTGATCAAGATTTAAAAGATATGAAAGAAACATTCATGAGATCTTGTGAAAATATGTTTGATGCTTTAGTAGAAAAACTTAAAAAATAGGTTATAAAACCTATTTTTTTTAATATAACTTTTAATATGAAGGATTTTATAAATTTTTATTATGGCATCACAGTCGATGATATTGTTAATACGAATGATTATTATTATTTTAAAATTGGTAATGAAGAATACTATTTTATTCCTTTTAATCAAGGTGATAAAAGGTTAGAACAATATATCAATATTAGTAATCTTTTAGCTAAATATCAACTTAAAAGTCATTTAATAATTAATAATAAAGATAATAAATATATAACTAGTATAGATGATGTTAATTATATCCTTTTAAAAATTATAAGCAAAAACGAAGAAGTAAATATCATCGATATTAATAATTATCAAGAAAAAATTAAAAAAGAAAATATTCTTCCTAATAAAGATTATATTAGTTGGTCAGAATTATGGAAAATGAAAATTGATTATTTAGAGAATGCACTTAAAGACTTGAAACTAGATAACATAGTCAAACACTCGGTAGACTATTATATTGGACTTGGCGAATTAGCTATTCTTTATTATGAACAAACGATTAGTCAGTTTTATTATCATAACTATCCGCTCACTTGGTCTCATCGAAGGTTATATTATCCCAACATGAGTATTAATTATTTAAATCCTGTTAACTATCTATACGATTATGATATGCGCGATATTGCTGAATATTTAAAAATGGCTTTCTTTAAAGATGAAAAAGACTTTAATAATGAGTTTAATACTTTTATCAAAATAACAAAGTTTAACAATTTTAATACGAATATCTTTTTTGCTCGCTTGTTATATCCCTCATATTATTTTGATATTTTAGAGAAATGGATAAATAACAAATGCTCATCTGATGAAATGTTGTTATTCATTAAAAAGCAAGATCAATTTGAACAACTATTAAAAAAAGCATATCAGATTTTATCTAAATATGCTTTGATGGTTCATGCGGATTTTCTTATATTGAAACGTTAATAATACCTTTTATTTCAGGAATTTCATTGCGAAAAAAATCTAATAGACTATCATTGATGGTGTTATCTTGAAAAAGACAATCTTTACAAGCACCGGTTAGTTTAACATATATGTAACCATCTTCATATTTTAAAAATTCAATATCGCCACCATCCATGTTAAGATAAGGGCGAACTTTTTCCATTACTTCAAATATTTTTTCTTCCATGTCAATCACAAATTAATTATACCATTTTTAAAAGTTATTTGGTATAATAACATCAGGAGACAAGAAATGGCAGATTATAAGACGGGAAGTATCGTCAAATGCCAAGTCACAGGAATCGAAAAGTACGGTGCTTTTGTTAGTGTTGACAACGAATATACCGGACTTATTCATATTTCAGAAGTATCAAATGATTTTGTTAAAGATATTAATTCATTTATGGAAGTGGGGGAAATAATTTATTGCCAAATCCTGGAAGTAGATGAAGAAGACAAGCATTTGAAACTATCGATTAAGAATATCAATTATAAATCAAACAATCAAAGTAAAATTAAAGAATCTAGGCTTGGCTTTTTACCACTTAGAAATGAACTCGATAAGTGGATTAAAGACAAAATTTCCGAAATTAAAAAGAACAGTTCTAACTAGAACTGTTTTTTTATTGTTATATCTTTTTGGTTTAAAAATTTTTGAGCTAATTCTTTGAATTCATCATTATAATCAGATAAATAAATTTCATAAGAACCAATGCCGTTATTGAGTAGATTATTTTCTTTTAAATAATTTTTAAGATATTTAGCAACGGTTACACCGGTATCAATAATTTCAATGTTGGGCAATTCTTTTCTAATCAACTTTTTGAAAAATGGATAATGAGTACAACCTAATATTAATCGATCTACCTTCTTAAATACTTTCATGTATTCTTTGATGGTATATTCCGCTACTTTGTTATTGGTCCATCCTGATTCTGCCATGATAGCTAAAAGGGGAGCTTTTTCGCTAATTATTTTAGCACCATTAATTTTTTCTTTAATTTTGGTTTCCCACATTTTACTTTTAATAGTACCATTGGTAGCAATAACACCAATAGTTTCTTTATTTTGGTATGACTTTGTTAAATAATCAATGGTTGGATTAATAATACCGATAATTGGAATATTATATTCATCTTTGACAATATCTAACGCTTGTGACGTAGCCGTGCCGCAAGCAATGACAATTAATTTAACATTTTTCTTCATTAAGAAATCAATATTATTTCTTGTAAAACCAATAATATTATCTTTTGATTTGTTTCCATAAGGAAAATTCTTGGTATCCCCAAGATAGATAAAATTTTCGTTTGGTAGTTTTTTCATTAATTCTTTTAAAACAGACAAACCACCAATGCCAGAATCAAATAATCCAATAGGTCTTTTATCCATAATAAATCCTTTCTGTATTATTGTATCATAATATGAAAGAAAATAAAAAAGATGCATTGCATCTTTTAAATATCAAATGAATGAGGTAATAACTCTTTTAGAGTAAATGAATGAATACCATTATCATAATAATAAATTTTAAAGTTTTTATTAACAAATTCGCTCATGAATTGGCGACAATAACCACAAGGTAAAACTTTTTGAAAATCTTTAATATTATCTGGTCTTCCAGCAACAAAGATATATTTAAAATCATCTTTTTTATTATAACCATCACTGATGGCTTTGGAAAAGGCTACACGTTCAGCACATATTGATGCGATACCGTGATTATCAATGTTACAGCCTGTGTATACTTTATCATCTTTGGTAACTAATACAGCACCTACACAGAAATGATTATAAGGACTATGAGATCTTTCAGTCATTTTCATAGCCATATTCATTAATTTGCGTTTATCCATAATCAACCTCTATTATATGTATAGTATAGCATAAAAAAAGACCTTTAAAAAGGACTTAATTTATAAATGGTGCCCGAGACCGGACTTGAACCGGTACGAGTTATTATGCCCGCAGGATTTTAAGTCCTGTGCGTCTACCTATTCCGCCACTCGGGCAGGCACTGTCTTAATTGCTTAAGACTTCTTCATTATATCCTGTTTAACGCGTAATTTCAAGCATTTTTTTAATAAAAGTTCATTGACAATCTAAAAACGGCTGTGTTATAATTAGGCATGTAACCAAAGAAGTGCGGGAATACCCAAGTCCGGTTGAAGGGACGGGTCTTGAAAACCAGGAGGTCGGGCAACCGACGCAGGGGTTCGAATCCCTTTTCCCGCGCCATTTGATTTTTATAATATCGCGGGATGGTAGCAGTCTGGTAGCTCGTCGGGCTCATAACCCGAAGGTCGTAGGTTCAAATCCTTCTCCCGCAACCAATGGTTCCATAGTGTAGCGGCCTATCACGCTTGCCTGTCACGCAAGAGATCACGGGTTCAAATCCCGTTGGAACCGCCATTTGGCTTCATAGCTCAGTCGGTAGAGCAGAGGACTGAAAATCCTTGTGTCGCTGGTTCAATTCCCGCTGGAGCCACCATGAAA
>JAEEGL016728426.1_pt1 | contig 17377 bp, 20 predicted proteins | sample 9134231 | NCBI WGS metagenome assembly JAEEGL01 (sample SAMN16246548, study PRJNA631951) | gut metagenome | biome: gut microbiome; feature: rumen; material: fiber-attached | host: Bos | place: Iran: Karaj | collected 2018-10
ACCTGTCGGTTCGTCGCACATCAGGATATCGGGATTTTTAACAACCGCTCTTCCTATCGATACTCTCTGCTGCTGGCCACCGGATAACTGATTGGGATATTTATATTTATGATTCTGAAGACCGAGTGTTGTTATTACTTCTTCAACATCAAGGGGTTTGTCTGAAAGGTATGCCCCGACTTCAATATTTTCCTTAACATTCAGATTGGGGATAAGGTTGTACATCTGAAATACATAACCGAGATGTCTGCGCCTGTACATAGTCAGCTGTTTCTCGCTCATATCTTCAAGCTTGTCCCCATTTATGCTGACGTAGCCTGAATTTGGAGTATCTATACCTCCGATAATGTTCAGCAGTGTGGATTTACCGGATCCCGAAGGTCCGAGAAGTACACAAAACTCTCCTTTCTTTACCGTAAAGTCCATTCCCCTTAAAACATCCTGCTTTGCTTCTCCTGTTCCAAAGCTTTTCTTAAGGTCTTTGATTTCAAGAAAATTCTCTTTCATTGCTCTCCTCCTGTTTCTTTTGACAAACAAAAAACCCAAGTACAGAAAACTATACTTGGGTTATCTTTAAAAATATAAAAGACTCCATGCATAGTTTTACCACTATACATGAGTCTCGCAATTTAAAGTAAGCCAGACCACACGGTCGAGATTGTTGACTTCCTACGCATATACGCTTGCTACTCCCCCATGGGATTTATATTGGTAGTGTACCTGTAATTATTTTGTGTGTCAAGTTAGTCCTGTCTAACCGTTTTTCATTATAGTTAGCCTCGGCTAATTTGTCAAGCAAAAAAACAAATTAAACTAATATCATAACTGCCAGGCCTACAATCAGACTTGCCGGCAGTCCAAGTAATGTTCCGATACAGCTTTGTTTTATATGAAATAAATAATCATGGTACTCTTCCATATCCTCAGTTCCCGGAATCCGTACTCTTTTCGAATGACAGAACCATCCGCAATCCAGAACAAGTGCATCAAACCATGTTATTGAAAGCCAGATAACATATGTATAAACAAAGCCCTGTAAAAAACCTTCCGCATGATTCACCTTAATCATCACAAGCGCCGCAACAAGCACAAGTACTATGATTGCTATACCTTTGCGTATCAGATCCTTCTTTTCAAATCTTTTTTCTGTTTCTTTGGTAAGTCCCAGCTCCACACAGCGTTTCCTTATTTCAGGGGGATAATCACTGATTACACCAAGCGGATTTCCTGCTGTCATAGGTACTACTATCAAAGAAAACAAAACTATTCCAATAAGACATTCAATAAATAAGATCATCTTATGTTCTTCCTCCTTACCAGTTCCTTAATGCCGCTTCCAACTTTTTCATAACCCAAATCCTTAATCCACGGGACAAACTTTTTTCATCATTATAAGCAAGCCGAGGAACATCCATATGTTTCCTATGCTTATCCATCCTGCCGTCAATGCATTTGTGAGTGCATGATTACCGCAAAACTTAAGCAGCATAGTCGCTGCCATTCCTACTGCAAGACAGAATATCCAGCACCACTTCGGATATGGTGTCAGCCCTTTTGAAAATGCGCATATATGAGCGATGGTCTTGATGATAAAGAAAAATAAAAATGCAATTGTTCCCGGCAGAAGGAAGTATGCCCCGTATTTGCATGTCAGCTCCAAAGCTCTGTCAGGAGTTGTCTGCATCATATATTTATAAAAAAATACAATTGCCAGACACGGAACATGTACGCCACACCCTCCAAAAGCTATATATCCGATTACACCGGTTCGATACATATGTGCGTATTTCTCAGAATACGGTGCAATAAGCCTGTAAACCGCAAAATAGCACAATCCTTCCAATGGAATACCAATAAAGCCAAGAAAAGCCGACCAGAAAAGTCTTGTGTCTGACAGATTAACATATGTTGACAGTTTTCTTTCAATTCCGCTTAAGGTAGGATCACTGACGCCCCACCCAAGAAGCATATCTCCGATGAGAACCATGATTCCGGCAATCAACCCAATCTTCATGAGATGCCGAATTCTGTCCCAATCTAATTTTTCATCAATTCCGATATTGTTGAATGTTTTCATTTATATCTCTTCTTTACGATTTTCTTGCAACACAGTGCAACCTGCAAAATCCTCTTTTTTCAAATAGTTCCATTTTGAGACCTGCTTTTTTACAAAGTGTATCTACTTCATCTTTACCATATATACGCACGTCTCCGTGTCCGGTAAGGTTTATAATCGGGATTTCAATATGATTGCAAAACCATCTCACAGGAGCCGAATTCATCGTCATATCGCGAAGAATCAATCTGCCTCCCGGACGAAGCACGCGATAAACACTGTTGAAAAAATCCTGAACATTAGGATAATGATGAAAACTCTGACAACAAATTACTGCATCAAAGGAATTATCAGCAAACGGCAGTTTTTCACAATCCCCCACAACAAGCTCTACATCTTTCATATTCTTTGCCTTTGCAACCTCAATCATCTCAGGGGTAAGATCAATTCCTGTATAGTGCTTATTCGGATATTTCTCATGCAAAAGTGTAAGCATCGGAGCCGGTCCGCATCCGCAGTCCAGCAAATCATTGAACTCCTCTTTTTCAAGTTCTTTAAGAACGTCCGGATAATCCTTTTTACACATTTTATATACTCCACCTTTATCGGTTTCGTATACTTTAGCAGCCTTGGAAAATTCTTTCAGTGATAATTTTTTATATTCTTTATCATTCATAATATATATCCTCTCTACTCATTATCTGCTTATTTCTTCGCAAGAACCGTTATCCACGGTTTTGAATTATGGTGATCAGCCTTAACCATCGTAAAACCTGCGTTTTTGAGGGCAGCCTCGATGTTTTCTATCGTATAGCATTTCATTCCATCTATAATCTCCTCATACTTAAGGCTTGCTTCATCTTTTCCATCAGATTCATTTACTATCATAAAAAATCCACCCGGCTTAAGAACTTTTGCCACCTGTGCAAAACATTTATCCAATCCAGGCCAGAAGTATATAGTTTCAAAAGCTGTGGCAAGGTCAAATTCTTCTTCCGGAAGATTTAGATTAGATACATCGCCCTGTTTAACAATGCACCTTCCTGCATTAATCATATCCTTGTTGAATTCCGTTGCTTTTCCTACAGAAATCTCCGAGTAATCTATTGCAGTGACTTTAGCCTCGGGATATTTTTTCAATAGTTCTCCGGCATTTCTTCCTCCACCACATCCTATTTCAACAATTTCTTTCGGAGAAACAGAACTTAGGTGAGACAAACCCCAATCAGCCATCTTGGCATGTCCACCGTTCATTCCGTTTACCATCATCTTTCCAAGTATTCCTTCCGGCTTTCTTGTCTGACTTACAAAATTTTTAAATAGTCCCATCTTGACCTCCTAAATATTATTAGTTAGCATTCGCTAACCTTTATGTACATTATCATATTTTTCGTAATATTATTTACGCAAACAACATAAATACTCCTGCCGTAAACATGCACAGGAACGGGTACAGTATAATCCTGATTATCTGATTTTTATTATTGAATCCGCGATTCTTCCATCCTTCGCATTCTGCAGTCTCAGGATATATTTTCTTAAAATACCCAACAGTCATTACCAGCCACTGGTCCTGAACTACGATATCAAAAATTTTCATTTCACAAGCTCCATCTTGAAATCACACAGTTCATCACCTGCGCCGATTGTCTTTGTTCTGGTAAATTTAAGTCCCGGCAGATTACCGTATTGATGAACGTCATTTTCACAAAACAGAATGTTTAGTTCGGGACAATCAAGTTCTGTCAGATATCTGTTATACGGGCACTGTGTAATATCCATACGAAAACCGCCCTTTTCCTTAGGATAAAAAACATTCTTAAATCCGGCTGTCTCTCCGAACATCTTATGACTCATTGAATCCCACATTCCCAAAAAGAACTTCTTAAATCCCGGGATTTTACAGCACTTTGCAATAGACTCTCCTGTTTTTGTGGATTTCGCTGCCATAACTTTTTTCATTACTTCATACGCCATATCGGGATTAACATCCTTCATAGCAAGGTAAATTGCAGCTGCCGGGAAAATAAACCTGTCAGTATGCATAGCAACTCCCTTCGGAAGATTCTGATGTTCAAAATACATACAATATAATCTCTTATGGGCATCACGCCAGATCTTTTCACATTCAATCGAAGATACTTTTGCTAATAGTTCTTCTTTAAATACCTTTTTGCTTTTCAATGTTTTTATTGTTTTCTTTTTAATTTCGGCATTCTCGACCTGCATCATTTGCTCCTTTTCGCTTGTATATATCTTCATCATGTAATTCTGATGTTCAATCAGTTAGTTATCGCTAACCATGATAATGATACCACTCGAATATATATAAGTCCATATCTTCAGCTAAAAAAATCGAAGGCATTAAATCTAAATTTAAAGCCTCCGTCTTTTATAACATATTATGTTTATCTTTTTCTCTTCCATGGTATACAGCGGTTTACATGCTTTTTATATTCTGCATACTCCTCACCATATAAATCAAGAAGCCATTTTTCCTCTGTATTAATCAAAGCCACCGTCATAATCAACCAGTCAAATACTGGAAAAATAAGCATCCACGCGTTATGCCACATAAAAATTATTCCTGATAACGCTATCCACCATCCGCTGTACATGGGATTTCTAACCCATGCATAAATACCCTTTGTCTGAAGTTTATTCTCTGTTATTGATTCATCCATATCAGATTTCAATGCACCGATAAACCAAACTGCTATACCAAGTATAATCAGGATACTTCCGATAATACGAAATATCAGGATCCACGGACTGTCAAGAATTCCTATTTTAAAGATATATCCGAAAAGAACTATTCCTATAATATTTACCACGGCCATACCATATACAATATAGGGTCCCACACCGAAAAGTGGCAGTTTCTGTCCTTCTTTCATAAAGTTCTTAAGCATAAACAATCTCCTTTATAATTACGCCAATTAGTCATCGCTAACCAATTGATAATAACACAGATCAGAACTAAATTCTACAACTCAAAACCCGACTGATATAGTTCTTCTCCACATCAGTCGGGTTTTTATTCTTACATCTTCCAGTTCTGTGATATTAACTGCTGTTTTGTCATACGGCTGTATATACTGTCATATTCCGAAAGTTCTTTGGGGCTTCCCTGCTCAGCAACCACACCGTCTTTTAATACTACGATATGGTCTGCATTAGCTATTGTCCTCATTCTGTGAGCTATGATTACAACTGTTTTATTCTTAATAAGTCTTGAGAGTGCTTCCTGGATTGCTGTCTCATTTTCTGCATCAAGGGATGCGGTTGCTTCATCAAGGAGAATAATAGGTGCATCCTTAAGGAACGCTCTTGCAATTGATATTCTCTGTCTCTCACCGCCTGACAGTTCACTTCCGTTTTCACCGATATTTGTATCATATTTGTCGGGCAGAAGATTTACAAACTCTTCGCAGTTTGCAAGTCTTGCGGCTTCCATAACTTCTTCATCCGTTGCACCGTTCTTACCGATTCTGATATTCTCATTAACAGAATTATTGAAAAGCGTTACATCCTGGAAAACTATCGAATAATTTGCCAGGAGTGTCTCAGGGTCAATTTTTGAAATATCTTCTCCGCCCAGTGTAATCTTACCTTTATCTATATCCCAGAATCTTGCTGCAAGTCTTGATATTGTAGTCTTACCACCACCTGACGGTCCGATAAGAGCTGTTACCTCGCCCTGCTTTGCTATAAAGCTTACATCCTTTAAAACATCTGTATCATCCGAATATTTAAATCCCACATGGTCAAATACAATATCAAAACCATTGTTGTTCATCTTATCTGAACCTGTCTGAGTTTTTGCAGATAAAACATCATCAAGTCGCTCGCACTGTATACCCGTTGCAATAATAGCCGCAAAATTCTGAAGAGTTATCTGCATCGGGTCGTAAAGTCTCGATACAAGCATAAGGAACATAAAGAATGTAAGAATTGTTATCTCGCCCTGTGCAAAGAGAATGCCTCCCACAACCGCTGTTGTTCCGATACCTATCTTCAAAATAATAGAAGCTGAGTTTACATATACAGCCATCTTAAGTTCCGTAAATAATGCCATTTTCTCAACGTTTTTTATCTTACCATCGAGTTCCTCCATATAACTGTCTTCCGCATTATTTGCTCTCAAATCTCTGACTGCTTCAAGACATTCCTGAATACCGTCGGTCATTGCCATTTTCACGGCTGTATTTTTTCTTACTGCGTTCTTTTCCGCCCCTGAACAGGTAATTATTATTATAAAAGCTACGGGAATAACCCAGAAGCTTGCCAGTACCATTCGCCAATCAAACGCAAAGAAAAGACTGATTCCAACAAGTGATACTGATATTACTGCACCGATAAGTTCCGGAATCCAGTGACTTGATGCAGTCTCAATCATTGCACAATCTCCCATGATATTTGTTGTCAGATCGGCAATGTTCTTTTTTCCAAAGTATGATAACGGAAGTTTTCGTAGTTTCTCAGCAAGTGTTGTTCTTCTGATACCGCTCTCCTTGTATGTTGTTAAAAATGTTGCATTATACTGAATAAAATTTGTAACAGCTATAAGCACAATTACAATAGCTGAGCCTATTACATAAAAAGGAATACGTTCTGATGTAAGTGATCCTTCAAGCAAATCTTTTATAAGACAATATAGAATTCCTGCGGGCATCATAAGTGCCATATTTGTTATCGTCACACATATGCAGGCTCTTATCATATCTTTAGCGCCCTGTCTTGAGAGCGCGTATTTATGCATTAATTTTTCTGTCATCCTTATGCACCTACCTTCCACTCAATAGATTTTGAGTATTCATCAAAGAGTCGTCTGTAGAGACCGTTCTTGCTCATAAGTTCATCATGATTACCGCATTCAATACACCGTCCATCATCCATAACAAAAATTCTGTCTGCGTTCATAACAGTACTTAATCTGTGCGCAATCATAATGAGAGTCTTGCCCTTTGACATTTCTTCAAATGCAGCCTGAACCTTTGCTTCATTATCGGGATCCGCAAATGCAGTTGCCTCATCAAGAATAAGAATAGGCGCATCTTTTAATATGGCTCTTGCAATGGTAATTCTCTGTTGTTCTCCTCCTGAAAGATATGTTCCCTTTTCACCTATTACAGTATTTATACCATTCGGAAGTTTATCAATTATGTCCATACACTGTGCTTTCTTAAGAGCATCAAGTACTTCATTTTCCGTTGCACCGGGCTTAGCCATACGTACATTTTCAAGAATTGATTTCTTTATAAGTCTGCTGTCCTGGAATACAAACGATACTTTCTTCATCAGTTCTGACTGAGGAATATCCTTTACATTCACTCCTCCGACAAGAATCTCACCATCGCTTACATCAAAGAATCTCACCATAAGTTCGGCAATTGTTGTCTTACCGGATCCTGAAGGTCCGACAAGCGCAACATGTTCGCCCTGAGCTATATTAAGAGAGACATTCTTCACGGCATCCCTGGTTGCATCTTTATATCTGTACGATATATTTCGAAGTTCAACTCCGTAGTCTGAAGGAATACTCTTATTCGAACTTTCAGCAAGAGGTTCTATAGCCATAATGCTTTCTACACGCTTTAATGCATCAATAAGTGTCATTTCGGCCTCTCCCGAATATGCAACCTTTGTAAGTGCAACCGTAATAAGAGGCGTCACGATTATGTAATACATAACATTCAATATATCCACAGCCATCACACCATCTTTTGTAATTCCGTATGCTGCAATAACTATAAATGCAAAAATAGCATTTATACATGTCATAAATGCCATCATAGGCCATCTGAGCATCAGTGTGTAATCTGTTGTCCACTTACCAAATCCGTCTATGGATGCCTTAAATCTCTTAAACGAATGAATAGTCTGTCCAAATGTCTTTACAACAGGAATACCTCTGACATATTCCGTAGCTTCACTGCTCATTGTATCCAGTGCATTCTGATACTGCTGCATCTTTTCCTGCATGCCTTTTCCCATCATGGACATCATACATGCAAAACCGATAAGAGCCGGAATCATACAGATTAATCCGATCTTCCAGTTAAAAGCAAAGATAAGAACAAGCAGACCAATCGGAGTGACGGCTGCAACTGCCTTATCCGGAAGGTTGTGTGCTATAAATGTCTCTGTGGCTGCAGTAGAATCATTTACGATACGTCTGATTTTTCCCGTACCGTCCTCATCAAATACACCAAGGGGAAGCTTAATAATTCTTCTCATAAGAGACATTCTCATATTTGCCTGAACTCTGAATGCCGCAATATGCGTACAAAAAAGTGCAACAATATATACAAGTAATGAGGCAACGGTAAGTATAACCGCCTGCCATGCATACCCGTTAATACTTTCCAAATCTTCTCCGTTTACAGCAATGCTTATTATCTTCCACAAATCATAATATGGAATAAGTGTCATTATCGCGCTGACAGCTGCTATTAAGCGGCCAAGAGTTATCAGCTTTTTATGACCTCCCGCATACTGTCCGATCAGCTTCATGTGATCGAATTTTACATTCTTTCCCAACTTTTTATCCTCCTTCTCCGGCTGGTTCCCGGAAATAATTATATTTACCGCCCCAAGGTTAGTTATCACTAACCTTGAAATGATAACTTACGACATTAAAAAAGAGCCTTGCGGCTCTTTAGTTCAACCCCATAATCCTCAGCCATCCCGGCATGAAGAAATCCTGTATAGTGTTCAGATATTTACTTAATTTCTTTTCATCATAATCATGTATGATTGGCTCAAAACAAGCGGTAAGATATGCTGAAAGCAGCATATGCAGTTCCTCCTCATTAACATCCTTTGCAGGATATCCGTTTTTCCTTAAATATTTGATTACTTTTAAAAATACTTTCTGATTTTCATTGGCATAATCATGAATAAAATTTTCATAAACTGTGCCGGCAGAACATGACATCAGAAGTTTGAATTCATCTCTTCTCGGAAGAATGACATCTTTGATTAAATCAATAAATGTTTCACTGAAAAGTTTCTCGCTCTGTGCTTTTTTATCCACAAGATCATATTTCTTATCAGTATGATTACGAGTCCACTTTTTAATCTCTTCAATCAAAGGCTCAACTATGTCCGCAAACATGGCTTCTTTATCTTTATAGTGTCTGTACAGACCTGCTGAAGTCATTCCTGCCCTGGCACCTATACTTCTTATTGAAGCATCTTCATATCCCTTTTCAAGGAATTCCTCTTTGATTGCTTTTTTAACTTTTTCGTGACTTAATGTCTTATCTCTTGGCATTTAAAAATCATTTATTTTAAGTTATCAACGTTCGCTATCAAAGATTACTATAAACTTTCCCGTTTGTCAATAAGTCTTAAAAATATTTATGCCAATGCTGCTCCAAGATTTTTACATTCATCAAGAGCATTTGCATCAGGCGTATTATTAGCCATCACACTGTCACAGGCAAGAATTGCACCATCTGCAGTACATCTGTCTTCCCAGTCTCTCATCCACTGACCGTCTCCCCAGCCGTATGAACCGAAAAGAGCAATCTTCTTGCCTGAAAGTTTGCCTTCAACCTCCGTAAACATAGGATCAAATGATGACTCTTCAAGTACTTCCGCACCCATTGCAGGACATCCGAAAGCGATTGCATCAAACTCAGCAACTTTGTCAGCAGTAAAATCATCTGAGAAAAACATTGTTGTCTCAGCGCCTTTACCCTCTGCGCCGGCCATAACTGCCTCAGCCATTGCTGTTGTATTACCCGATCCGCTCCAATATACTACTGCTACTTTACTCATATGAGTATCCTCCTTAAAAATATTTAATATTGTATAAACCTGAAACATTCAGTCTGTCATTACTGCCAACTGGTCCAGGGATTTACCTTTTCTGTTCATCTCGTGATACGATTTGGTGCATTGTCTGAATCGTTCAAAAAGCTTCTTGGCTTTTTCAGGCTCAGAATATACTTTCCAGCATCCGCAACATTTAACTCCCTCACAGGGATGCTTCATAAAACATTCCACATCAGAAGGCGGGTATCCGAGAAATAGACCTATCTCATGCGGAAATGATTCTTCATTTTCCAGATAATTAACAAGTTTAACTATGCAACAGTCAGGATTATCTGATTCATACCCTCTTTTCTCCAGGATTTTTAATGCCTTCGGGTTTTTTAAATCTTTTTTCAGATATTCCGGTCTGTATAAATATATGAGAGCATATTCACGTGTCTGTTTAAGAGGAATAACTCTCAAACCTTTTTTCTTAAGCATATTATTTAAATCTCTGACGTCACGATTTATATCTGTATCATCATTAATCTTTACAGAAAACAGACTTCCGGTTTTAATACCGGCAAGGGTAGGCGAACAATGCTCTATAATCAATTCTTCCGGCATATCAACCTCCGAATTATTACCGGGTTAGCATTTGCTAACCGTTATTTAAGATTTTACTCCGTCATAATGACGGAGCTAACATTCGTTGGTTAGTTATTGCTAACCTTTGATTATATTAATAAAATAGTCTATTCTTGTCAATCCATTTTTTAAAAAAACTGTGTGCAAATCCATGCTGCAAGAGCAGATGCCACCGGGAAAATCACAAGAAGTTTAAGAAGCTGACTCTTAATGTTGTATCCATATTTTCTGTTAGAATAAACCGCATCAACTTCCGGAAAGTAAAATTGGAAAAACTTATATTTCATGAGAAGAAAATAATCAAAACATACCATGTCATATGCTTTGTATACAGTAAATATAAATACAAATCTGAAGAAGAACTGGAAAAATGTAAAATCACTTCTGAATCCGTCCCATATGGAAATAATGCCAACTCCGGCTATCATAAGAAAACTAAACATCATAAGAGTCCAGCCGATTACCCTTGCTCCATAAAACAGTTCTTTATCTCGTGGAATTATCGCTTCCTGCGCTTCCCTGGGTGCAGAAGAGAAAAACTTTTTATCCTGTATAAATGCAACTGCCGAAAACATCATCAGAGTGATTGCAACACAAAATACAATTGCTAAAAATATTGTCAATATCATATTTACTACTAGCCTTTCATTTCCATCAAATTAGTCATACTCTTTAATCCAAGTGCTACCGTAGATCCATTATGGAGCATTGCTGAAGTTGCGGGTTGCAATACTCCTGCTATTCCAAACCCGATAAGGGCGGTATTAAATCCTACAATGGTTCTGTAATTAGATCTGATACGTTTCATGAGAAGCAAGCTTAATTTTCTGAGTGTAATAATGCTGCCAAGATCTGACGAACTAATGGTTATATCCGCTATCTGTCTTGCAATTTCAGCGCCTTCACTGATTGCTATACCTGCATCGGATGCGGACAATGCAGGTGAATCATTAATGCCATCTCCAACCATTATTACCTTATGTCCCTCTGCCTTTGCTTTTTCTATATATCCGGCTTTATCTTCAGGTAATACTTCTGCATAATACTCTGTAATACCGGCCTGAGATGCTATTTTAGATGCAGTCCTCTCACTGTCGCCCGTCATCATCACAATATGTTTAAATCCAAGTTCTTTAAGATTGAAAACTACATCTGACGCCTCCGCCCTCATAGGATCTTCGATTAAAATACAAGCTGCCAGTTTTCCATTCTTTGCAAAATACAGATGAGAATATTCGTCCGGAAGGGAATCAAACAATTCTTTTTTGCCTTCAGGTATAATTACATTCTCATCATCAAAAACGAAATGATAACTTCCTATTACAGCCCTCTCAGATTCAATTTCAGAAGCTATACCATGAGCCACTATATATTCAACGTGTGTATGAAGTTCTTCATGCAACAAACCTTTTTTTAAAGCAGCGTCAACTACAGCCTTTGCAACAGAATGGGGAAAATGTTCTTCCAGACACGCGGCCTGACGGAGAAGTTCATCTTCCGACTCCTCTGAGAATGACACTACACGTACTACTGTTGGTTGTGCTTTTGTAAGTGTACCGGTCTTATCAAACACTATTGTATCTGCGTCTGCTACAGCTTCCAGGAACTTTCCGCCTTTCACCGTTATGTCATAATCTGATGCTTCTCTGATAGCTGAAAGGACCGAAATAGGCATAGACATTTTAAGCGCGCAAGAATAATCGACCATCAGCACAGATACTGCCTTTGAAATATTACGACTAAAAAGCAATGTGAGTCCTGATGCCATAAAAGTATATGGCACAAGTCTGTCTGCCAGACGTTCAGCTTTACTTTCAAGAGATGATTTGAGTTTCTCTGATTCTTCAATCATCTTGACAATTTTATCGAATCTTCCACAGCCTTCGGTCTGAGTTACTTTTATTGTTAATTCGCCCTCTTCAACAACCGTTCCGGCAAATACACTTGCCCCTTCAGTCTTTTGTACCGCCACAGACTCTCCTGTCATAGAAGCCTGATTAACCATGGCTTCGCCACAACATACCTCACCATCAAACGGTATCATATTTCCGACCCTTACCACGACCTTATCTCCACATTTTATGTCAGAAGAATCAGTCTCGATTTCTCCGCTCTCAGTAACAATCCATACTCTGTCGATATTCAGGGACATACGTCTTGCAAGGTCATCAACAGAACGTTTATGCGTCCATTTTTCCAAAGTGTCGCCAATTTTCAAAAGAAACATAACGCTTGACGCAGTCATGTAATCTTTTGTCACAACAGCCGCTGTTATTGCTGCGCCATCCAGAAGTTCAACCTGAAGCTTCTTATTCTTCAAAGTCTTCAGTCCTCGCAGAATATACTTAACGGATTTAATAGCTACCCACATCTCCCGAATATACAAAGGCAGAAACAATCTTTTGCCATAATGGAGAATTACGTCAGTAACCAATTTTTCATAATACTTCGCAGAAAGCTCTCTTCCTGAAGTTTCAAACACTTTTTCAGGTACATTTGCTTTTTCAAAAGAGAAGGATTTAAGAATATCCAAGGCTCTTTCTCTGCTACATCTGTATGTAATTACGACATCAGCCGTTCTCTCATACACCTTTACTTTCTCAATATCATTAAAATCAGACAGACAGTACTGTACTGTATCTGCCTGTCTGAATGACATTCTGTTCATTTCAAAATGTACTCTGAGCCGGTTTTTAATCTCATGTTTAATTACAAAATTCATTATTAAACATCTTCCTTCCGGTTAAATTGCATTTTATTCTTCTGTTGTTTCAGTTTTTACGGTCTCATCAACAAAGACATCATCAGATGTTTTCTTTGCACGTTCTTCATTGATAGCCTTTGCCTCTTCATATATGTCACTGCAATTCTCCTGAAGAGTTGTAACCTGGTCAAGCACAGAATCTTTTGCTCTCAGGACTCCGGCTGTACAATGTGCATATACTTTCTTTGCATCTTTAGATGACAATAGTTTTATACCTTCGAGTCCAAACAATGTACCAAGTGCAAACAATCCCAATCCTTTTAATTTCATAATAATGTACTCCTTTCACATTTGAATATATGAACTTATATAATCATTCTCTTTTTTCACAATGATTATGTTTAGGGCAGTTTCCAGCCATGGGACAGCCGATACAATGGCGTCCCTTCTTTTTTTCTTTATATATGTATCCGACCGCTCCGGATACAGCAATTATCAAAATAAGCACAATTATAGTATTTGCAAGAAAAGGTGTCATATAAAGCTTCTCCTTTGGTTAGCGTTATCTAACTAAATCATATTATAGTTAGCCTTGTCTAATATGTCAATTCCTTTCCCACCGTTTATAGCTACCATTTAAATGTTGCCCACCGGTCATTCATTTTCGGCAGAAGAAAAGCAAACAGTTTTCCGCGGATACTGTATTTTTTCATTTCCTCATTAAAACTGTGTTCTTCCACAAGTTTAATACCCTTGACGAGGCCTGCAATCTCTTCTCCCGAGTCGGTACCCGACATAAATCTTGCGTTTGTTTTCTTTACAGTATCGTGGTATTTTTCATTTTTTACCATCATTTTGTTATTCTGCTCTGCGATAAGGATTCCGCCATTAGGGAATTTTTTCTTCAAGATGGTCAGAAAAGTTTTTATCTGGTCCATTGTAAGATACATAAACAGACCTTCTGCAATAAATACAGGTCTTGACTTCCTTCCCTTTAAGGCATCACTGACCTGACTGCACCATTCATCATTTAAGGCACTGCCCGGGATCATTGTCACCCTGTCCCTCTCGGGGAACGCTTTCTTTCTGGCTGCAATGGCGTCCGGCAGATCAAGATCAAACCAAAGTATCTCACCGTTATCGACTCCCGAAAACCGGTCATCAAATCCGGCTCCGACATTTACAACAACTGTGTCCGGTGATTTTTTAATGATTCCTTTTAACTGTCTGTCAAGCATGATAGTTCTCGCGATAACTCCTTCATGTGACATGAATTTGTCATACTGGGAGACATCAATATTAAGTGCTTTTATTATTTCTACAGCCTTTTTATCTTTAATCCTTGGTTTTTTACTTAATGTCTCACTCGCCTTTACCGCAAGAGGTATGAGGGCAGTTGTCTGTACATCGCCTAACTGTAATTCCATTTTTATCTCACTTTCATAAATTGATCTTTTGAATAAAATCATCAAGACATTCGTATGTCTCATCGCTTATGGCATGTTCCATAAGGCATGCTTCCTTTTCTGCTTTTTCTTTACTTACGCCAATCTTATTTAAAAATCTCGAAATTACAGCATGTTTGCTGAACACCTTTTCTGCAAACTTCTGCCCTGCCTCCGTAAACAGAATATGATCATTATCATCAAAGTAGATCATTTTCTGTTCACGAAGTTTTTTCATGGCATTGCAGACACTGGGTCTCGTCACGCCCATTTCTTCCGAGATGTCAACAGATCTGACAAATCCGTTTCTCTTAAGCAGAATCAGTATGCTCTTCATATAGTCTTCTGAAGAACTGCTTTTTTCCATATTAATCTCCCTTTTACATAGCATTTGAATTCATCAGTTAACCACTTCCCACATCTGTCCCATATTGCTAAAGCCGCCGTCAGGCATACAGCTTTTGCAGGCTTTGTTTCCTCCTGATGAGCAGCCGCTGCATCCACTGCACTTTACCTGATCGGATATTATACACTTTATGACGCCTATATGCTCAAGGTATTCAATCTGCCTGAGCACATCTGTCTCGCTTGTATTTAGTTCTTCCGCGAGCATGGGAATGGTTCTCGCATGTCCGTCTTTTAACAGTTTTATTAATTCGTTCATCTTATTTACCAAATGAGTAAACCAATATGATATACAACAGTCGCTATAACAAGTGCGCCTATTGTATAGTATGCTGCTATCTTTGCTGTCCACTTGGCTGATGCAGTTTCCTGATATGTAGCTGCAAGTGCCACAACGCAGGGCATATTGAATGTGATTGCAAATATAAACGCAAGAGCCTCAGGCTTTGATACATTGGCAAGGAGAATATCATTAAGGTTGGCTGATGCAGCTGCTCCGCTCATGGCATCTGTAAATGCATCGTATACCGATCCGTCAGTAAAGAGCGCGCTGATAACGCCGAGGGCACCTTCCTTGCCTACAGATGAAGCAATAAATGCCATAAAGAGCTGCCATCCCATACCAAAGAATTTTGTAACAGGTTCTATTGCTTTGCCTATCCTGCAAAGAATCGGATCCGCATCAGGCACAAACGAATAGCTGAGAAGCCAGAATATCACGCATACAAGGAGCACAACTTTTGTAACTCTGAAGAATGTATCTTTTGTTCTGCCAAATACATATCGAAGGAGGGCTCCCCACTTTGGTTTGTGATACGGAGGCAATTCCATGATCATTCCGAATCTGTCCTCTTTCTTTACAAGTTTTCTGCCAAATATTTTTGCTGTGACCCACATATGAAGGATCATTGTCACGAGTATTGCCACGATGACAAGTACTGCCCCCGGTCCAAAGAAAAGTGATGAAAGCATAGGTACTACAGCCCATGCAGCACCGCAGGGAACTGCCCATGCAAGGGCTATGGTCAGTACCTTCTGGCCCCAGTTGTCGATAACTCTTGTTCCGGCTGCTCCACCCATCGTACAACCAAAACTGATCAGGAAAGGCATCACGGATTTACCCTGAAGTCCGAATTTTGCCATCGTATTATCAAATACATAAGATATCCTGGCCATGATTCCGACCTCTTCGAGAAGTCCGAATACCAGCAGCACTCCAAATACAAATCCCAGCATCTGGAATATATACTGGAATGACTGGATGATGACATTGCACGCAATGGTAACAAGAACATCTGATGCACCTGCAGATACAAGTAATGAAGCAACAGGTCCCTTAAGGGCTCCAAATGCCATACCCACTCCCATTAGGGGCAGTGCCGGTATAAACGAACCAATCAGTCCAAGCAAAATAGTGAGGACTACCGCAGGTTTTCCCCATACAGGGCTCAAAAAAATCTTGTCAAGTTTACCTATCTTTACCTGATTCTTCTTCTCCGAAAGAGCACCGTTTAACAGCTCATCGATCCATGCAAACTTGCCGTTTCCAGTCTCCAGGGCACCTCCGGCCATGTTCTGTATAACTTCGAGTTGTTCCTCTTCCTTATCAGAGAGGATGCTTTTTAGCTTTTCCATTACTAGCTTGTCATTTTCAATTGCTTTTACTCCAAGCCACATTGATGAATAATTATCGATTTTACCTTCAGGGATGAGATCCTTGATTTCTTTATATCCGTTTATCTTCTCCAGTTCCTTTTCAAGACCGGATACATTGATAAGACTTTTGTTTGTAATAGCTCTGTTCATCGCATTGTAGAACTCGGCATATTTCTTATTATCGGTTGCAGAAAGTGATACAACCGGAATTCCAAGCTTTTCCTCAAGAACCTTTGTATCAATCTTCTTGCCCTGATCAGCAGCAACATCGGCCATATTAAGGACAAGGAAACTCGGTACATTTATTCCGGCATAATCAGCCATCATAAATAAACTTCTCTCAAGCTGTGAGCTGTCGGCAAGAATACATACAACATCAGCCTTTCCCGATGCGATATACTCACGGGTGATTACCTCTTCATCAGAATTGGCTGTCAAACTGTACGATCCGGGAAGATCTGCAACGGCATATTCATTCCCGTCGAGCATAAAGCTTCCTTCTTTTTTCTCAACTGTTTTGCCGGGCCAGTTTCCTACATGCTGCCTAAGTCCCGTCAATGCGTTAAATACTGTTGATTTACCCGAATTAGGCTGTCCGAGTAATGCAATTGTTGCTGTCATGCTCCTACCTCCGTCACTTCTATTCCCTTGCATTCATTTCTGTTTAAAGCAATCATGGTATCTCTCGCAAATACAAGC
>JAEEGL016842102.1_pt1 | contig 17377 bp, 12 predicted proteins | sample 9134231 | NCBI WGS metagenome assembly JAEEGL01 (sample SAMN16246548, study PRJNA631951) | gut metagenome | biome: gut microbiome; feature: rumen; material: fiber-attached | host: Bos | place: Iran: Karaj | collected 2018-10
AAGATATTTCATATGTTAATGGTAAAGTTTCAGGTGTTTTATTAAATGGAAAAAAATCTGAAGATGTTCAGGCAATAAAAGGCGGTACTGTTATGTTTTCAGGTATATACCGTGGCTTTGGACAGGTTGTATTTGTTCAGCCTTCTTCTGATTTAATGTATGTTTATACTGGACTTGAAGCAATCAATGTAAAAAAAGGTGAAAAAGTAGACTCAGGTGATATTCTTGGAACACTTGGCATAGATATGCATTCTGGAAAACCTCAGTTAAACTTTATGGTTTTTAAAAATAATAAACCTATAGATCCAGCGAAAGCTCCTCGTGGTTAGATTTTTCTTCAAGAATCCGTTTACAACAAAGTTCAAAAATTTCTTTACATACTCTTGCATCATCATAGGCTCGATGGGCATGTCCAGGATTAATGTTTAGACTTTTTGCTAAATATTGCAGATTGTGTTTTTCCAGTTCTGGAAATGCACATTTTGAAAAATAAACAGTATCAATTCCAGGAATATTCGGTTTTTTTAGTTTAGGCCATAAAAGTCTTGTACATTCAGAATCAATAAACGAGCAGTCAAATTTGATATTATGAGCAATAAGTTTTGTTCCGTTTATAAACTTAAGAAAATCACTTAAAACAACAGAAATACAAGGAGAATTGGAAACAGTGTCATCATTTATTCCTGTAATCTTTGTAATAATTGCTGGAATAGAAATACAGGGCTTAATCAAGGAATTATAATTTTCAATAATTCCATTGCAGTTGAATTTAACTGCACCAATTTCTATTACATAGTCTTTCAGAGAATTAAGTCCTGTAGTTTCTGTATCAAATGCTGTAAAAACTTCTCCGTTTTTCCACAGAGAAGCGGTTTTTACGAGATTCTTTTTATTTCTGTTTCTTTGCATCACATGTTAGCTTCTAGAATTGCATTAATTTCTTTTGTAAGTTTATCACATAGAATTGCAGAATCTTGTTTTGCTTTTTCTAAATTGTTGTTTATAACAGGTGTTGCAGCATTAATATAGAACTTAATTTTTGGTTCTGTTCCAGAAGGACGTGCACTTACAACTGTTCCTCCTTCAAGGAAGAACTGTAAAACATTACTCTTTGGTAATGTGCATACTTCCTGTGTATTTGAAACATAATCATAAATAATTGATTCACCGACATCTCGAATTTTATTTACTTTTAAGTTTGCTAAATTCGTTATTTTTTCTTTCCGAAGTTTTGACATGATGTTATTCATTGTTTGAACACCACTAGCGCCTGGAAAATTTTTGCTGATTGCTCGATCTTCAAAATATCCGTATTCTGAATATAATTCTTCCATACGCTGTAAAAGAGATTTACCTTTTGATCTCCAGTAAAGTGTCATTTCTGCGCACATTGCAGCAGCAGAAACTCCATCTTTATCTCGTACCTCATTTTCTACATTGTAGCCGTAACTTTCTTCCCATCCAAAAATGTATGTGCTGTTTCCTGTTTTTTCAAAGTTTGCCATGTTTGCAGCAATCCATTTAAAACCTGTTAAACATTCAACAAGCTTTATATTATTTTTTTCACAAAGTCTGTCAGCCATTGGAGAGGTTACAATTGAACGAATCATTGCCGGATTCTTTGGCATAGATCCAAGATTTTTTCTGGAAGTAATAATATAGTCTGCCAGTAAAACGCCCATCTGATTTCCTGTTATTAACTGATACTCTCCGTTGCTTTCTGGAACAGCAATACCAAAACGGTCAGCATCGGGATCTGTTGCCATAACAACATCAGCTTTTTCTTTTTTTCCTAAATCTACAGCCATTTTCATAGCAGGTGCTTCTTCTGGATTTGGTTTTTCTACTGTTGGAAAATCACCGTTACCTTCACGTTGTTCAGGAACAGTAATAACATTTAAACCTAAACTGCCTAAAACAGATTCAACCTGATAGGCTCCAGTTCCATGAAGAGGTGTATAAACAACTTTTACTTCTTTTGCTTTTTCTTTGATAAGTTCCGGCCTGAATAACTGTGATTTTACCATAGCCTGATATTTTTCATCTATTTCTCTATCTATTAAGATAAGTTTTCCTTCTTTGATTGCCTGGTCTTTGCTGATGGTTTTTACCTGTTTTACATTATTTACTTCATTTATAATTCCTTTATCATGCGGTTCAATTACCTGTGCTCCGTCATTCCAGTAAGCTTTATATCCATTATACTGAGGCGGGTTATGGGATGCTGTTACTACAACACCTGTATCGCAACCTAAGGTACGGATAGCAAAAGAAAGCTCTGGAGTAGGACGCAGTGATGTAAACAGATAAGTGGTAAATCCGTTTGCAGCAAAGATACAGGCAGCATTTTCTGCAAAAATATCAGAAAAATGTCTTGAATCAAATGCGATTACGGCTTTTAACTGTCCATTTTTAGCTTTTTGTGGAAAAGTTTTTATAAAGTAGTTGGCAAGTCCCTGAGTTGCATTATTTATAACAAAGGAATTCATGCGGTTTGTTCCACCACCAATAATTCCACGAAGTCCACCAGTTCCAAATTCAAGATTTCGGTAAAATCTATCTTCTAGTTCTGAATAGTTTTCTTCTGATAAAAGTTTTTCTACTTCTTTTTTAAAGCCTTCATTTTGTTCATCCTTGATGTACTTCTTTGCTCGTTCGATAATTTCGGTTTTTTCCATAAAATAAAGTCTCCTGTTAATCTTTGTAGTATTAGTATATTATTTTGAAAGCTGATTTTTTAGTTTTTCAGCATTTGCTTTTTCTTTTTTTAAGAATTCCAGAGCACTTTTATATTTTGAATTCTTACTCTGAAGCTTATATGCCCGTAATAGATATATTGCACTTTCATCATATTCTCCTGTTAAAGCAAGTATCATACCATAATTATAAGCGGCTTTTGCATTTATCACATCGTTTCCATATTCAGTTTTTGCATAATTTTCAAGTATTTCTAATCCCTGATTATAATAGCCGTTATCGAGTAAATATACGGCATTATCCAACTGACTGAAATTTTTATCAGAAATAAAAGATACTGAAACCTGTTCGCGATGAGGAGTAAGGTCTTTTATAAATCTGTTTATAATGTTGTCAAAACACAGCAATGCCATTTTGTATCTGTCATGAATTCCTGGTTTATAATTTTCATATAAACAAGTATCTTCCTGTTCATCGGTATAGGTTATGGTTTTTAAAATTGATTGTGTTTGAGGATCTATTATAGAAAAATACATTGTAATTTTTAGTCTTCCATAATGATAATATGGTGTAACTTCTTGTTCTTCTGTTTTATTTGACTGCGTGGTTTGACTGGTAGCAGAATCTGTATTTTTTTGTCCGGTAATATGAGTTGAAGAGTCTGAAGTTGTTGATTTATTTTCATTTATTGTTTCTGGTGTATCATTTTTATAGCCATGTATTGCTAAATCAGGGTCGTTTTGAATTTCTGATCTATATGGCTTTTGCTTTTTTTGTGGTGCAGGATCTTCGGAATAGGATTCATTCAGTTCTATTTTGATGATAGTGCCTTCATTAAAATATGAACAAATCTCATCAAAAAGTCTATCTTTACTTAAAATCTTTGTATAATATTTTGATTTGGATTGAATAATGTTTTCGCATTGTTTATATGAATAAACAGATTCAAAATAATTTGAATCATCAAGTTTTCGTGTTAATGTATCAGAAATATATTGAATGTAATTTTCATTGTAAGATGCTATGTAGCCTATTGCACAAATTTTTTTTGAAGGAATGTTTATTTGGGCTGGACGCATAATATTCATTGATACCGTTGATGTACAAGAAGGAAGCATTACTATTATAAGTGCTAGAAATATTAAAAAAAGTTTTCTCATATATTTTATTATAACATAAACAAGAATAAAAAACAAAAAAAAAGAACAGAAATGATTTAGTTTTTTATATAAATTACTTTTTATTAAACCTTTTGACATTAATATGATTATTTGATATATTTAAGACATTGGGATTGTAGCTCATCTGGATAGAGCAACTGCCTTCTAAGCAGTAGGTAGACGGTTCGAGCCCGCCCAGTCCCGAAAGCTGTCATAATATAGAAAAATATAAATAAACAGTTTTTTAATTTTAAAACCTGAAGGAACCGGCTACCGAAGTTTGCGCTGAGCAGGGGGAAAAGTCGGCAGGAAGCCGACGACAGCAAACTGAGGCGCTCTGAAGGAGCAGACAGGAGGTCTGTGACTGAAGAGGACGGTTCGTGCCCGCTGCAAGTCTGTTAACTGTTACCAATATAGAATAAATAAAATATTTTTCTTTCATTTTTGATATTTATAATATATAATAGAAACAACAAAATTTAATCGGGAGAAATACATGAAAAAGTTTTTATTCCTTCTAATTGCAGTAGTTTTACTGTTTGCAGGCTGTTCTGTTTCTGTAAATGATGAACAGGCTTATCAGGCTCAGGTAGATGCTGATTTTGCAAAGGTACTTGAAAAAATCGGTACAGACGATGCATTTAATGCTATGCTTTCTTTTGATAAAAAGTATGGCACAAATATCGTTGAAGAATTTGGTCTTGATTTAGTTCAGTCTCGTTCTGGTGGTAAAAGTTCCGGAAGTTATCCTGCTCATACAGATTTACCTTTCGTAACAGATGGAGCTGTTTATCTTTCTGGTGGTACAGATGATTTAATTGGTACTGTTGTTGACTGGGCTTCGCCTCATACACATGCCGGTGGATACTATCATGGTGCTGTTTTAGACTTGGATGATTTATCAGATCCAAATAATGAAGATGCTCCATGTATGCAGACTGCCATTTCATCTGGAGCTGGTTATGAATCACGAACTGACTGGCGATCAAAAGTTAATGTTTGTGTACTTAATCCGAATTTTACTGTAAATCAGGCAAAACTTAATCAGGCACAGGCTCAGACTGATGTTATCTGTAATCTTGAAAATCAGGCATACGGATTTTTTGAAAACATGGTAAATGTTCTGAGTTATGTTAAAAAAAGCGATATGTACTGGTGGTACTGTACAAAAGTTGTATGGAAAATGTACGACTATTATGGAATAAACATTGATTCAAATTCTCCATTAGTAGATTTTACACAATGCGGTGCTTATAAATTAGTTAAAGCCTATTATACAGCCCGTCATCCTTTCAGTTCATCAAAACGCAATGCAGCTATTAATGCATATCTTCAGGAATGTCAGGATGAAATAGTTGTAGCTGAAGAGATTATGTTTAGTCCTTATTTTACAAAAGTATGGGAACGAATCCAAGAATACTAATTATGAAAAAAAATGCTGCAGTCTTTATGGCTGCAGTGTTTTTTTTATTAAGTTCATGTTCACTGTACGCAAATACAGAAGATGAACCGATATTTTATCATAATAAAAAAATATATCAGTTTACAAAAGAACAAAATGTAAAGTCTCTTTTTTCAGTTTCAACCGGAACCCGCAATAGAGCATTGATATCCGTTCCAGGTGGTTTTTTAATCTGGGATAAAACTCAATCAAAATTAAATCTCTATAACAAAAAAGGAAAAATAGTTTCATCAAAAAAATTTCCTTCTGGACAGATATGGATTAGCGATAATTTGATTTTTTGTAACGATTTTGTTTATAAAGCAAACGAGGGCTTTGAATACAGCGCCTGGCTTTATAAAACAAATGTTTTTTTTCATCAATTAAACCTCAAAAAAATCTGGACTTCGAGATTAGACTGTTTTAATTCTGATTTACTTTTTGAAGAAAACGGAAAAGTTCTTCTTGCAGGAAAATCAAAAGAAAAAGCAGAAAATTCAGTTTATTTAATTGATACATATAGAACTTCTTCAAAGCCTCTTCGGATTTTTTCTTATCCGGTAAATTCGGATTTTGCAAGGCTTATACATTGCCAGAACAAATTAATTGTTTTTAGCAGTCACTCAAATAAAAGTTCTTCACCTTTAATTCTTTATGATGCAGATTTTAATTCAGTCATTAATGCTTCTGGTCTTATTACTTTTAAAAAACATCTCATTACTTATCCTTCTTCTCTAAAAATTTCTTCGATGTATGGTTTTGGCTTTTCATATAAAAGTGACATTGTAATTCCATGTGCAGAAAGTTCTAAAGATACAGCTGATATTTCATTGCTTAGGTTTTGTTTTGAAAATGATAACTGGATTTTCAAAAGTGCTGTAAACAATTCTTGCGGATGTTATGTTTATCTTGGAACTGATTTACAAAATAATAATGTATTTTTTTTAGCTCATGATGTTGCAAAGAATCCAGACTATTATGAAGCATCAATTTATAATGGAACCAGTATTATAAAAAATATTTTAGAGTAAACTTACAGGATCGACATCTACTTCAACATAGATTCCGTTTGGAATTTTGTATTCATATAATAATTTTTTACAGGCATTTTGAATATCAGATATTTTCTGGCCTTTTAAAATAATCTGATATCTGTAATTTGCTGCTATTTTTTCAAGCGGACATTCTGCAGGGCCTAGAATTTCAAAGGAACTTTTTTCTGAATTTAGTATTTCAAATGCTGAAGAGCACGCATCTTTAGCAAGATTTTTTAATCCGCTTCTGAAAACCAGACGGGTTAACCTTGAAAATGGCGGAAAGTTTAATAGTTTTCGTTGTTCATTTTCATATTCATAAAAACCTTCAATATTATTATTGCTGGCAAAATGAATTGCTGGATATCCGGGACTATAGGTTTGAATAATAACTTTTCCATCAGGGAAAAATCTTCCGGCCCGTCCTGCAACCTGAACTAAAAGTGAAAAAGTTTTTTCTGATGCCCTGAAATCTGGAAGATGCAGACCTGTATCAGCCATTATGATTCCGACTAATTTTAGTTTTGGAAAATTTAATCCCTTTGCAACCATCTGGGTTCCCAGAAGTATGTCAATTTTTCCTTCTCGAAAGTCATCAAGAATTTTTTCAAACTCTCCTTTTTTAGAAACTATATCAGTATCAACTCTTTTGACAACTGCATTTGGAAATTTTGTTTTAATTTCGGTTTCAATAAATTCTGTTCCAAAACCAGAGTAGGTGATATCGAGAGAGCCGCATTCCGGACAGCTATTTAAAAGTTGTATACTCCAGCCGCAATAGTGACATTTGAGTTTTTTTTCATTTTTATGATAGGTCATAGGTACTGAACAGTTTTTACATTTAAGTTCAAATCCACAACTGTTACATTTAAAAAAATGAGTAAAGCCCCGTCGGTTCAAAAATAAAATAGTCTGTTTTTTTTCCTGCAATGTTGAATTAATTTCAGCTTCAAGTTTGGGACTGACTGAACCATCTAAACTTAATTGAGATAAATCAACGACTTCGATACATGGAGGTTTTCCTCCTGCAAGTCGTTTTGTCAGTCTATGTTCAATAATTGTTCCATTTTTCATGTACTGATAGGCTTCAATTGATGGAGTTGCACTGCCCATCACAAGCGGAATTTTATTTTTCTGACAGCGTACCATAGCGACTTGTCTTGCATGATACCGTGGAGTATTGTTTGATTTGTAAGAAGAATCATGTTCTTCATCAATAATAATAAGTCCTAAATCTGGAACTGGGGCAAAAACAGCACTTCTTGCTCCGATAACGACTTTTGCTTCTTTATTCAGAATTCTATAATATTCATTTAATCTCTGGCTTGGTGTAAGTCCTGAATGTAAAACAGCTACAGTATTTCCAAATCTTTCAACAACAGCTTTTATTACCTGATGTGTCAGTCCGATTTCTGGAACTAAATAGATAACACCTTTTCCCAAAGAAAGAATTTTTTCTGCACAAGACAAAAATACTTCAGTTTTTCCGCTTCCTGTTGTTCCATATAAATAGTGAAAATTTAAGTCTGAATTATTTGTATTTTTCAGAATTCCCTGAATCGCTTCAATTTGTTCCTGACTTAATGTATGTTTTTTGTATTCATCTTCAGTTTTATCAAAAGAAAAACTTAAAGCTGCTTTTTCTTTTTTTCCTGATGGAAGCATTGTACTTAAAGCTTCTCCTGGAGAACAGATATAAAATCTGGAAATAAAAAAAGCAAGCTCTATTATCTCTTTATTAAAAAGTGGTTTTTCGTTAATAACTCGAATTATAGGTTTTATTTTATCTTCTGGATAAGAAAAATTTTCTGGAAGCTTTTCATAAGTATTGATGACAAAGGCTGTAAGTTTTTTATGTCTTGTTCCAAAATAAACTTCAACCCTCATTCCTATTTTTATTTCAGGATTTTCTTTTTCAGAAAAAATATCATTCAGTTCTTCTGGTACTGAATATGTAAAAGTTTGATTTAGGGGAACATTGAGTAAAACTTCTACAAAGCGAATCATTTTTTTTCCTATTCAAGTTCTTTTAATTTAATACTGAATTTTTTTAAGTCTTCCCATGCTGGTCGTTTTAATTCTGGATTTCTTAAGAGTGCACTCGGATGATATGTTGGCATTACCGGAATTTTTTTATACTCGTAGAAATTTCCGTGTATTTGTATCATCGGGGATTTTGTTTCAAGAATTGTCTGTGACGCAATTCGTCCCATAAGTAAAATTGCTTTTGGATGTAAATGCTGAATTTGTGCATTTAAAAAGCTGATGCAGGCTGAAATTTCATCTGGATTAGGATCCCGGTTTTTCGGAGGTCTGCATTTTAAAATATTTGCAATGTAACAGTTTGTATTTCTTGATAGATTAATTGCTGAAAGCATTTTATCTAAAAGTAAGCCTGCAGGTCCGACAAAAGGGAAGCCCTGATTATCTTCTTCTTCTCCAGGTGCTTCACCAATTACCATTACAAGAGGTTGTTTTACACCCATTCCACAGACATAATTTTTTTTGGTTTTATGAAGAGAACATCTTGTGCAGCTGCGAATTTTTTGTTCTATCAATGACAGGTCTTGAGTTTTATCTGATATATCATCTGAAAATGATACAGTAACACCTGTACAGACTCCTGTTGGATATCCATAGAGATATGAAAGAGAGGTATCCAGTACATTGTTAATAAGTTGTTTTTCATCTGATGTCATCATTAATAAAATACTATACAAAAAGAAAAATTTATACTATACAGAGTTTGAAATTTATACTATACAGAGATAATTATTAAAAAGAACTGTATATAAAAGTATACTTGTTGACAAATAATATAAGTAAAATTTCTAAATATTGTATTATTTTTTATACAGTTTCTGTATTTTTTGGAAATTTTTCCATAACATAATTTCTGGTATTATAGAATTTTACTTCCCGTTTTTCAAATGCTTCCTGAATTAAATCTTCAATGTGCATTTGTTCATATAATTTCTCGACATCTTCAATTTTTGCTCTTAAAACTGGATGTTTAGGAGAAAACAAAACACAACAGTCTTCATATGGTAAAATTGACGTTTCAAATGTATCGATAAATTTTGCAGTTTCTACAATTTCTTCTTTATCAAGTCCTACACAAGGACGTAACAAAGGATAATCACAGGCATTTTCTGTTATATTCATATTTTCTATTGTTTGACTTGCAACCTGACCCAAGCTTTCTCCTGTAACAAGACATTGCGCTTTAATTCTTTTTGCAACTAAGTTTGCACATTTCATCATGCAAACCCGTAAAAGTATTGTTGTATAAGCACTAGCAGGATATTGAGAAGGAGATTCTGCTTTGTCACAAACCTGTTTTATCCGCATTTGTACATCTGTAAATGGAATTATGTTTAGATGTGTTTCAACTCCATACATTCCTATTTTTTGTGCAAGCGTTTCAACTTTTTTTTGTGCATCCATTGATGTATATGGATATGCATGAAAATAACAGCAGTCTATTCTCATGCCACGCCTCATCATCCTGTAGCCTGCAACAGGTGAATCGATTCCCCCGGACAAAAGCAGCAAACCTTTTCCACCAGTTCCAACAGGTAAACCTCTACAGCCTGTTTCTGTTTCACTATAAACAAAAGTTCTGTCACGAACTTCTACAACTATTTTTACATCAGGTTTTTTTACATCTACTGCAAGAAGTCCTGAATCAAACACATCACTGGCAGCTTCAACACAAATTTCATAAGAATTTAATGGAAATGTTTTATCTGAACGGCGGGCATCAACCTTAAAAGATTTTGCCCCATTTTCTTTTGCCTTAACAGCTTCTTCCATTACTGCATTTTTTATGCTTTCAATTGATTTTTCGCATACCCGGGTTTTTGCCCAGCCTGTAATTCCTATTAAATGATTAAGTGTCCATTCTACAGCCTGACATGATTCTATTGGACAATCAACATATAGTCTGCCAGCGACAAGGCGCACTTTAGCTTCTACAGCTTCTAAACTTAAGCGGCAGTTTTCAACCAGTCGTCTTTCAAATTCTTTTAAATTTGAACCTTTTAAGGTCAGTTCTCCCAATTTTGCAAGATAAGTTTCTGTGTTCATATTTAAAATATCGTAATTTTTTTAATAATTATTGACTGTAAAAATTTGCTTTTTGATGTTAATAATGATAAAATTAAAATAATATTTTATAGTTTTTCGTGGGGATGCTATGTTTTTTCTGATTTTTTCTATCTTTCTACTTATTATTTCAGGTTTTTTCGTTTTTTTATTCATAAAAACAAAAAAACAAAATTTAAACTTAGAAAAATCTCTTTTATCAGAATTTAATAAACTTTCTGATGCTTTACTGCATTTTTCTTATGGAGACTTAAAGCAAAATCTACCTATTGAACATAATCAGCTTCCCGAAAAAATCTCAGAATCCTTAAATGCCATAAAAAAGAATTTCAATAAAATTTCAGGGGATCCACTAAATAGAATCTGCTATGTAGGAACCGATGCCTGGTTTGAAGGAATTGCCTGTGCCCGTCATCTTGGACAAAAATTAAAAGCCGGAGGAAAAATTATCATTATTGTAACTTCTTCTCTGGAAGCTCTTGTTATGTCACAACGCCACAGAAGTTTTGTAAATACCATTACTAAAGAATTTCCAGATATTGAGATTCTTGAAACTTTTGAAGCACATGCCAATATGGAGTCAGCACGGAAATATGTAGCCCAGAAGGCACCTTTTATCGATGGTATTTATATTACAGGAAATTCTGCAGTTTCTGGTGTAACTCAGGGACTTATAGATGCGGATAAAACCCGTGATGTTTGTGTTATCTGTCATGACCTGGATGATACGATTGTTACTGCAATGCGGAAAGGTCTTGTATCGGGTTCTGTTGTTTCAAGTACTTATGCTCAGGGATATGATTCAGTTGTGCATTTGTTTAATCACATTGTATCAGGGTGGAAACCGTTTCAGCCACGTCTTATGCAAAAACTTGAAACAGTTACTGTAAAAGAAGTTTCTAAATACTGGGATGATGTTTCGCATGAACCGCGGCGCTCTGCTTCAATTCATCATTCAGGCGTTACGCCGATGCTTAATGAAGATAAAAAACTGCGTCTTCTTGTTTTATGTGAAGACTGGAATACCACATTTACTCAAATTAAATCAGGAATTGAAAAAGCAAAACGGGAACTGTCAAATTTTGGTTGTGAAGTTGTGGTAAAGGTAATCAACCAGATGAAAAAGCCACAAAAGCAGGTTATAAAAGAGATAACAAGAATTGTAAATATCGAAAGACAGAAAGGCCTTGATGGAATTACAACTTTTGTCGGTTTTTCTGATCTTGTACAGGTATTGAATAATTATGCTGAAAAAGGAATCCCAATAACGACTTTTAACTCCGAACCGTTGACGCTGCGCAGTATGATAGACTGGGTTTTTATCAGTGCAAATCAGCTTAAAGATTTTTCTCTTGAATATCAGAAAGGCTTTCATGAAGTGTCTATGTTACAGCAGAATGTTTTGGATCAGCTTGATATTGTTGTTAAACGCAGTAATAATCAGACCCAGTCTGTAGAAAACGGTGCAAGGAATGTAGAAGATTTAACATCAGTTATAGATAAAAAAGCATTGGAAGAAACAAAGCAAATGCAGAGTGTCAACCAAACGGCAAAAATTGCTCAAAGTTTGTCCCAAATGGTAACTGTATTTGATACTCAGGTACAGGGATTAAAAAACATGGGAGATCATGTAAAAAAATCTGCACAGAAAACTGATTCTATCCGGGAATACTCTGATAAGATTAACTCTATTATCGAAATTATAGACAGCATAACAGAACAGACAAATCTTTTAGCTTTTAATGCAGCCGTTGAGTCAACTCATGCTGGCGAATGGGGTAAGGGTTTTAAAGTTATTTCGGAAGAAATCAGAAATCTTGCTGATAAATCTGTGGATTCAACATCAAATATTTCTACAGTTATTACAGAAATGCGAAGTGCTGTAAGTGAAGGAATAGAGGCCAATTCCAGTATGCTTGAAATTGTTAATCAGCAGGTTCAACAGGTAAGTAATGCAGCAACTCAACTTGCTTCTCTTTCAAAAGAATTAATCAGTTCTATTGAATCTGTTCATCAGATTGTTACAAAAAATTCTGAAGAGTTTAAGGGAATGCATAGAAGCGCAATTGGCATTAATCAGGTAATGTCTGAAAGTACGGATATTTCTAAAGAAAATACAGATACTATCTGTAACATTAACAATGAGTTTACTGATATGAGTACAAAGTTTGACGAGATGTCACGAAAAACAGATCAGCTCATGGAACTTACTATGATTATGGAAGGAACAGTTGCATCATTTGCTTCTTCCCAAATGCAGAATGCAAAATAAATCATTTGTTCAGAATTTTGAAGCATTTTAATTCTGAATTATATACAACTCCAGCATTATCGTTTTCTAATGGAACTTTTCCCTGTAAGAAAAAGTTTTCCAGTAAATTCAAATAATATTTCGCAGTTTTATCTAATGGACTTGCTGCATATAATTTTTTGAATTTTTCGTAAGCAGCCTGATATTCTTCCTGATATAATTCATCAATAGCTTCATCCCAAAGTGCTGCATATTTTAAGATTTTATCGTTTGCTTTGTTTTTTTCTGCTAAAGGCTCATACAATTGAACAGGAGTGTTAACATTTACAACCTGAACCTTATCCAGTTTTCTGCAAAGGATTTTATCTTCACACATCAGTTTTGTAGATTCACTGATGATTATTCCAAAAGTTGAATACAGTTTATTTAAACCTTCTAAGCGGGCAGCAAGATTAACATTATTACCCATTATTGTGTAATTTTTTTTCTTTTCACTTCCCATGTATCCGGCAATCATTTCTCCGGAATTTATTCCTATCCGGGTAAAGATTTCTATTTGATTATGAGTTAACGTCTCCATGGCATCATATAAATCTTTGTCCATAGATTCTGTTTTTGCTTTTCCTGCTATTTTTTTAATATTCTTATTAATTATCTTTTCATGAATTTTTATTTTTAATGCTGCACGTACTGCACGCAGGGCATGATCTTCCATTGGCAGAGGAGCGCCAACTAAAGCAATTATTGCATCGCCTTCGTATTTATCTATGGTTCCATGTTCTTCAATTATTATATCAGACATTATTGTCAGATAGTAATTTAATAGTGCTACAAGTTGAGCTGGTGTCAGTAATTCACTTAATGTAGAAAATTTCTGAATATCTGTAAAAATAGCTGACATGTTTAATTTTTGTCCGCCAAGTTTAAAACTTTCCGGGTTTTCAACAATTTGATTCACAACTTCTTTAGAAAGACACTGACTGAAAGCATTTGTTATAAATTTTTTGTCTTTTGATGCAGTAGCAAAACCAATTACGATGCAGGCAATAAAGGTTGTTAAAAGTGAACTGAAAGGAATAATCAGTCCAATGAACACTTTTGTATAATAAAAAATTGCAAAAACAACTGCAATAATCGATATTAAGAAAAATAATCCTGTTATAATCTGCAAATACATATGTTTTTGTTTTGATGAAATAAAATAAAGAAATAAAGAAAGTATTGCAGAAATGATGATAGAAATATAAACAGGGGATTCATCAATAAAATCGCTGCTTAAAATCTGATTGATAATAGTGTAGTGAATTCCCGGATTAGGGTAATGATCTTCATATAAATTAATTCCCCAGTCTGTCGTACTGGAAGCATCAGTTCCAATAATGCAGATTGCTCCATTAAGTTTTTCCTTTAGCTCAGAAAGCGATGTTTCAAGTTCCTGTAAAAATTCTGTGTCGTCACTTTCATCTTCGAGACATTTTCTGATATATGCAATTCTATAAATATCCCAGAAAGACATTGAATTATATTGTTCATATAGTTTTTTCGGATACTTTAGGATGACAAAGCCTTTGTTGTCACGGGGAATTTTTATATCAGTTTCAGTACTGTCAGAAATTGAAGCATTATGTAAAAGAATTTTTGAATTATCAATTGTAACAGACGGATTGCCTAAGGCTTTTAATACCGGATTAAAAACCAGATGTGCATAATAGTCATTATTAAATTTTATAGTTAAAGGTAATCTTCTTGCATAGCCGTCTTTATCAATAAAGGCATTAACAAAACCTGTCGAGTCACAGTTTTCTAAAAACTCCTGTACAGGTGGTTCAACTCCATAGAATTCAATAGTATTAGTATCATTTATTCCGTTTATGTTTTTGATTTTTCCTTTTCTTTCGAAAATTTCATCATCAATTTCATAATCATTATTAAACATGCTTGCAAGTGTGATATTTTTTGAATTTGCCAGTGCATCCGTAAAAATTTCATCAGGATCAAATATCTTATCATTTTCATCAACACTTCTGCCCTGATATTCTAAAAACAATAAATCAAAGATTGCACTTTTTACGCCACATTCATTCATAACTTTTACAGCATCAGCATAAATATTTCTGGTAAATGGAAATGTTCCAATATTTTCGATAGCATAATCATCAATATTTACCATAAATACCTTTGGATTTTCTTTGGTAGAACTTAGAGAGCAGGTAAATAAATCTGTGATTTTATAATCCAAAGTGGTAAACATAAAAAGTGTACAAAGTGCAGTACATATAATTGGAATAATAAAAAACAATTTTTTAATCTTCATCTAATATATCCTCACTTTTTGCAGCCCGAGAAGCATGAGTTGCAATTCCTTTTTTTGCATCAACTGAAACACCTGCAATTTTTTTCCGATTGTTAATCATTTCACCGATTGTAGCTTTTCCCTGTTGCCTTAAAAAAATATCCTTTCCGTTTGATGAAGTTAAAATCAATTTGGAATTTACAGCAATAGTAACTTTTGTTTCTTCATTAACTATTTGTCCTACAGTAATTTTTTTTAGTTTTCCTTTTTCTGCTGTGTACATGATTTTTCCGCTTACAGACTTTACTTCAAAATCTTCTGCAAATATAAATACAAAAGAAAATAAAAGACAAATGCTAAAAAAAAGTTTTTTCATGTAACGCTCCATTAATATAGATTTTTCAGGATATTCTGAACGGATGGCAGCTCAATATCAACATCAGATTCTGGTACACTCACAGGTTTGTAAAGTTTCCAGGCATCGTGCAGAGGATAAATCTGTGCCGTTTCATCTGATAATGCTTTTTTTATTTGTGTATAACCTGTTTCAATTGCCAGATTAAATGACTGCTGAATTAAAGTTATTTCATACGGAATCCATACTGTGTCATTATAAATAATGTAACGGGTTTGTTTAAGTTTTTCAGGAGCTTCTTCAGGAGAAACACCTGAATCAAAGGCTATAAAAATATGACCTGGAATTGTTACAAAAGCAGTTCGTATACCAATTGATTCAAGTAATGCGCAGTTTAAAATTGAAAGGTCGTCACAGTCTCCACCGTGATATACAAGTGTCTGGAAAGGAAACTGTAAAAAGTCTATGTTTTCGCCTTCAATATAAAAGCCGTTTGCGGGATCTTTTACATAACTTAAGCCATAAGATTTTAATGAAGCAAAGATTCCGCGGGCAAATGAAATATTTTGCGTAGCATCCTTTGTAGGATATTTCAGAATTATAGATTTTGAAAGCCTGGCAATTTTTCCTGCAGTTCCGTCATGAACACTTACGAAAGCGGCTGCACGGCGGTCATCAGCCCAGGACATGGAGTTACGGCTTAAAGCAGTTAAACGGATATTTTTATCAAAAGTAAATAATTTTCCTAACGAGTTGTAGGATACAATGATTTTTGCATCTACATCATGTGAAGAAAACGATGTCAGAATGCGTTCGTTTAAAAATGCAGTTAAGTCTGATTCAAATGTTTCTCCAGGTTTTACGCTTCCCTTAAAGCCACATAAAGAAGGAACACTCATGTATTCTTCAATAAATATGTATATTTTGACATTTTTAATTGTGTTTTCTTCGCCATTATAAAAATATGCAGTCCCAAAACTATTGTCATAATAATAGCTGAAAAAAACAGGGAAAATTGGTTCTACTGCAAGGTCATCGAGTTCTATTTTGCTTTTGTTGAATAAACCTTTATTCATGTTGTAACGGATAGAAATACCGGCATCGATTTTTATTGCCAGGTTATCAGGTTTATAAATAAAATCTGTAAAGCCTGTAAATAACCCAACTTTTAGTTCAGGAAATGCATAAAAATCTAAACCTAATCTTGCTCCTGCTAAAATACCTGATTCTTTTAAGGTTTTATCCTTTGTTTCAAGCCCCAGTTTCCAGATTCCGCTGAATCCGCTAAAAGTGGCTTCAAGTCTGTCATTGATTCTGTAATTGTAACCTGCGGCAATATCTGCGTAATACAATGGAGAAGTTTGCATGGTAGGTGCATTTAGCGCAGAAACACCACCCTGTAAAGAAAAAATAATTTTGTCGCGAGAACGGATTGTAAAGGGAAGTAAATCAAAAGAAGCAGTTCCACTAAAAAAATTATTAAAACTGCTGTTAATGTAAAAATCATATTGAGGTAAAAGTGAAAGCTCAACATCAAAAGCAAAAAGAGGAAATAAGAAGAATATACAAGTTAATACTAATACTGATTTTTTCACTTTGTAACTTCCAGATATGGTTTTAAAACTTCTATTGCATTTGCTGCAACCTGATTGTCAGGATTTGAGGCAAGTACTTTCTGATACATGTTATAGGCCTGAGTATATTTTTTCTGGATTTTATAAATCAGTGCAATATTGTTTTGTGCTGAAACAGTTGATAGTTTCTGGTATTCCTGTAAGGCTTCATTATACATTCCAGACCGGAAATATGTATCTGCAAGTTTTTTTGTTTCACCGGTTTTTTTAAATTTTGTTATAAGTGCACTTAATTCAGATTTTACATAATAATTCATTGCATTGTTTACATTATCGATAATCTTTAAAGGCGATGGATTCTTGTATGCTCCAGAATAGTTTGAAAATTCAACAGACGGATAATATTCATGAGCTGCTTCTGTATCTACTACAGTAAAGTTTTCAGCTTCTTCTTTAAGTAGAGCA
>JAEEGL011795151.1_pt1 | contig 17375 bp, 17 predicted proteins | sample 9134231 | NCBI WGS metagenome assembly JAEEGL01 (sample SAMN16246548, study PRJNA631951) | gut metagenome | biome: gut microbiome; feature: rumen; material: fiber-attached | host: Bos | place: Iran: Karaj | collected 2018-10
CGGTAACATTCACCACGTTGAATAATAACGAATCCAGTATTCCGCTTTCAGCCCCAATAAATCCAAGATACTGTAACATTTTTCCGCTATAAATGATGCCTGTCAGCCACCAGAATCCTTGTTGTTTTCAACGTGAAATGTTGCCTGATGTTGTCCCGGTTTTAGGTATGTTGTTTGTAACATCACACGTTGCCGGATGTTATGCCGTAATTCACCCATGTTATTTGCAACATACGATGTTGTCCGTTGTTGCACAGCAATCTACCCATCTTATCTTCAATGTGCCAGCTCGTCCGCTGTCATGCCTGCTTATGCCCAGCTTGTTGGCAACATCTGCACGTTTCCGGGCATAGAAAAAGCCCACGGAAGATTCGCTCTCCCGCGGGCTATTCGGATTTTCGTTTTTCTCCACCTTAACTATATCACAAGTCAATAACGCAAATCTACGCAAAGTATGCAGTCTTTAAAAAAATCTATCGGTAGTAATATGTTTTCAAACATTATTAGGAATTTATCATTCACTTTCGCCAGATTCTTCATCCATAGCATCAAACTCAAAGATTGGTTTTTTCTCTGCGTCTTTATACTCACTATTATCCCATTTCCCATTTTCCTCAAGCCACCATTTTTGGAAGCATCTTCTTGCCGCCCACGAAACATCTGAAATATAGTTGACATTTACTGCCAAACCTATAACCGCACCAACCGCAGGTACCACTTTAGAAGTCTCTCGCTCAACAATTTGTTGACCAGATCTTTCTACCGCTTTTTCTGCGGATCTTTCTAGTGTTTTTTTTGTTGATTTTTCTAACGCTTTTTTTGCGGATTTTTCTGCCGCTTTTTTTGCGGTTTTTTCTAATACCTTTCTTTGTTGCGCTTTAATCGCATTCTCGCTAATCGGCTTAATTAGAACTGTCTCGGTCGCACTTTTGGTAGCACCCACAGCTACAGCCTCACCAGAAGCCTTAAATAGTGAAACCATTGATCCACCACTTAAATAGTAATTTTTTTCTCCTACTGTCGCTGAATTGGCCAAGCACAAAATTTCAAGTATTTGAATTTTGTCAGTTTCTGAATCTACTTTAAACCCATAACAAAGACCTGTTTTATGAATAGTTCTCAAGGCTAAGGTCAATAACCCTGGTATATCGGCCAACACGCCAATTGCACCAGAAGCACCCGTAACTGCACCTTCTAGGCCAGCTATTCCCTTTGCCCAATTCTGCACACTATTAGCCAATTTATCACAAGTCTCTAAATCTTTATTGACAAAATCCGCCACAGAGTCAACTTTACCCGCTTTACATATATCTTTTTCAAAAGCTAAAAAACCACCAACATCATTCAGAATATCCATAAAGGATTTCATAAAGGATTTAGGTAAAACATCTGTAATTTTATTGAACACGGGTCCTAAATAATCGTTTATCTTTTTTTCAATTTTACCAGGCTTTTTATTTCCCCATTTTTTTATTTCTTCTATTTGTTTTTTTTCATATTTACTCAAGCGTATTTTGTTCACAAGAACCGCCTCCCGAAAGCAATCTTTGTGTCTATTATACCAAATTTGCCAAAATGATGTATAAAAAAAAGAAACCCAGGCTGGCTCGCACTGGATTTCTTTGTGTATTCCGAAATATAACTAACCGGAGGGAATACAAGTAGTATTATAGCACCTGCTCACATTCCGTCAAGGTAAAATCTTATTTTTTTCCAAAAATGCTATAGCCCTATCGTGAATATTCTGGACACCGCGCACCGAATAGCCCATAGCCGCAGCTATATCCTCCCACTTGAGGAAATGATTGTAGCGCAGATCCAAAGCGCTTCTCCATTCCATATCTGGCAGTGATTTTATGATTTGACGCATCGCAATCTTCTGGTCTACCAACTGGTCAATGTCTGAATTGATTTCATTTTGCAGGTCTATGATTTTGCAGATAATATTTTCACGTTTATGCACATCACGGCTTCCGTCTACCATATCCTTTTGATATGTGGCCGTGACTTTTTCCGCCAGCGCCTTAAGAGAAGACAACTCCTCCAGCTTACTGTTGATGCGGACATCGATATGGCGCGCCTGGGATAAAAATTCTACTGCGTTCTGCATTTCTTCTTATCCTCCTTCCGTAACTGTTCCACCACCGCTACCGGGTCCAGGTCCGTGATGACACCAAAGTTCCCATGCAATATCCAGGCAACGATTTCCGCCTTGTCCGGATTTGTTTCAGCCGTGCCGGGCAACCTCCGGTAGTCTTTCAACGCCTGCAAAACAACGGCAGATGCCAGCCGGGCATAGCCCTCGTCACAATAACCGTAATCCTTCATGTCAAACCTCCAGTACCGCCTTCACGGCATCGATCAGTGCGCTCTGTGTACCATCCTTCCGATGCAGCGCCGCCATAACCTGTTCGTCCATCGTGCCTTCGGTCAGGATGTGATGAATAATGACAGATTCTTTCTGTCCCTGGCGCCACAATCTCCTGTTGGCCTGCTGATATAGCTCCAACGACCACGTCAGCCCAAACCATATCAGCGTACAGCCACCATACTGCAGATTCAGGCCATGACCGGCGGATGCCGGATGGATGACCGCCACGGGAATCCTCCCGGCGTTCCAGTCAGCGATATCCTGGGAGGTTTTCAGTTCCCTCACATCAAACCGGGCGCGGATGCGTACCAGATCGTGTTTGAACCAATAAGCCAAAAGAACCGGTTTGCCGTTGGCGCCTTCAATCAAATCTGCCAGCGCGTCAAGTTTTCTGTCATGGATGCAATGCTCATTATGGTCTGCGTCGTAGATTGCGCCGTTGGCCATTTGCAGCAGCTTGTTAGTCAGCGCCGCCGCATTCGCAGCATCTATCTCTTCCCCGCCCAGGGAGATGACCAGCTGCCGTTTAAACGATTCATACAGGCTGCGTTCCCGTTCTGACAGCCGTACCTTCACTTCATTGTGTATGCAGGGTGGCATATCCAGATAATCCTCTGCTTTCATCGAAATCGTTATATCCGATATGGCATGGTAGATTTGCTCTTCGGCACCGGGTTTCAGTTTGTAGGTGAACACCACCTGCGCGTTCCGCTTGTCCGGCAGGAAGTACCGATCCCGGTAGTAGCTGATGTACCACCCCAGTCGTTTTCCCAAATCCAGCACCTTCATCTCCCCGAATAAATCCATGAGTCCGTTACTGGACGGGGTTCCCGTCAAACCGACTATCCGTTTCACCCGCCCACGAACAGACATCAGGCTGCGGAAACGCCGGGCCCTGTAATTCTTGAACGATGAAAGCTCGTCGATTACAACCATATCATAGTCAAAGGAGATCCCGCTGCTTTCCACAAGCCAGGGCACGTTCTCGCGGTTGATAATGTAAATATCCGCCGTGGCCCTTAACGCCGCCATCCGTTCTTCCCGGGTTCCGATGACAACGGAATACGTCAGGCCTTTCAAGTGATCCCACTTCTCAATCTCCGAAGGCCAGGTATCCCTGCCGACCCGTAGAGGCGCTATGACCAGCACCTTCCGTACCTCAAACCGTTCATACATCAATTCTTTTATGGCAGTCAGCGTAATCACCGTCTTGCCTTCAACCCAAGCCCATATCAAGGAACAACGCAGTGATAACGCGGTTCACAATGTAATCAATCGCGTACTGCTGGTAACCGTGCGGTATGAACTTCATCGGGCATCACCTCCAATCTCTTGTAACACTTCATCTATCTGTTCCAACCCGTCCACCACATAGACCCTGAACCCCAGCCGGCAGATTTGCGCCATCCTTCTCATCTGTAACGGCCTCAGCTTTTTGCCAGGGGCCTTCAGTTCCACAAAACCCATACGACCTCCGGGAAACAGGACGATGCGGTCGGGCACACCATCTATACCGGGAGAGATGAACTTCAGCGCCATCCCTCCCATAGTTTTTGCTGTTTTTACCAGCTTTTTTTCGATAAACTTCTCATTCATTACATTCCCTCCGGCTGACACAAGAACACGACGTGCACAACCTCCCCTATATATTCCTTACGCGCGTATATGCGTGGGTGTATCATCCTTTTGCTTTACGAATCGTAAAACAAACATATAAGAGGAGGTTGTGTTGTGTGTGTTCAGCTACCTGGTCCTGATGTACAAACGCTGCCTGCCATAAATGGGCTGACGCTTCACCCGTTCTGACCGTTCCCAGCCTGGAACCTGCGTCATCAGGGCCGCGATGGCATAGCTGTCAACAGGCTTCAGGTCCTCTTTGGACTTGCCGAAGCATTCGCACCAGATCTCCGCGTTGCTGACCTCCGTGCGGGTGTTCTGCCCCTTATGTTCCGGGGAACCGAACTCCGTGCCCGCCAGGTAGTTTCGACGGGAGCAGTAGTCCATCTCGTCCCAATCGTCCGGCAGCGGCGTATCCAGGTATTCTTCCACCATGCCTACGCGCTCATCCGCTTCCATGGCCCCGCGCTGCATCCTTTCAGCCTCTTCCAGAAGCTCATCCTCCAGGAAAAGCGGCTCACCGGACAGCCATATCTTCTTTGCCTCCGCCCAGAACTGCGCCCGGAAATCCTCATCGAAGTTCCATTCCTTTTTCAACCGCTTCTGATGTACCTTGATGATCCAGAACCGGCGGTTGCCCGTAATATCTCGCAGATAGCCCCGCTCTCCATTTACGGTGGCAATGACGATGCATTGGCGCGGGTGGCTTTCCACCGTCCTGCCATAGGACGGCCGGTACTTATCGTCGCAGGTGGAAAGGAAGGCCTTCACCTTCTCCACATCTGCTTTTTTCATGCCGGCGAGTTCTGCGATTTCGATAATCCAGAACCCCTGCAGCTTTTCCGCCCCGGATTTATCGTTCATATCGGTAAGCGACAGCGTCTCCGAATAATATTCCTGTGTGACCAGATCTTTTACAATCGTTGACTTGCCTATCCCCTGGTCGCCATCAAGGACGGTCACGCAATCGAACTTTATCCCCGGCACATAGATGCGCGCCACAGCGGCGGCGAAGGTCTTACGGGTAACCGCCCGGATGTAAGCGGTATCATCGGCCTTCAGGTATTTGATGAACAGCGACTCCACACGGCCGATGCCGTCCCAGGGAGGAAGGTTATCCAGGTATTCCCTTACCGGATGGAAATGCCGGTCATCCGCGGTCTTGGTAAAGGCCACATCATGGTTGCGGCTGGTAAACGGCAGGTACCGGATGTCGATGATGGACTTCAGCTGCGCCGTATCCGCATCCCGCCAGAACTTGTTCCCCTTCGGGCGTTCCCAGGGAACCGGGCCTGTCACCTGGATACGGTTCGCCATATCGTTAAATGCAAAGTTCTGGAAATCCGGATCTTTGGCAAGGATAAGGTTCAGGTTAAACACCGTGTTTTCCAGTTGTCCCGTCCGCGGATGGTATTTCAGCCGCGTCTTCCAGTCATACCCGTCGGAAAAATCCGTCTCCGCTTCTGCCAGCCGTTCGTTGGTCGCCAGCAGCTTCACCGCCTCCTGTTTCATGGCAAAATCACACATATCCCGGAAGGATGCCTTATCATCTTCCTCGCCGTACTTATGGATACGCACGATGTCAAACGCGTTGCACAGCTTAAGGTATGCCGCATCCTTTGCATGGTGGCTGTAGACGAATTTATCGTCTTTGATTTCCACGCCGGCGATGCTGTGGGATTCAATCAGGTGCCAACGGTTCGGGTTGTCGGTCGGTTCGTACACGTCCGTAAGGAAGGTCTCCAGCGCCTTCGTTATCGGAAAAAACGCCCGGTTGAACAGGCCGACCACGCCCTCCTTCGTCAGAGGGTCCTGTACCTTCTGCTGCTTTGCCGTATTGGCCTTGCTTTCACGGGACGAGGTCGGAAGCCTCGTCGGGTCTGTCCACTCCGGGTGCGCCGATAAAATCACATCCGGATCAAGCCAACCCTTGTCTGTTTCCTTATATACATACACGCCGTTCTGCGGTGTTGAAGGCCAATACATGAGCTGGTTCGGTTGGTAGCTGCACTCATCGAAGTTGTCGATGCCCAGCGACTGCGCCACATACCGGGATACCGCCACAAACTCCTCCGGGGTTACGTCCCTGGTCAGGGGAAAGATGATACGCACCCGTGGGTTCTCCGGCGTGCTGCTGTGTGTGGTGTACAGCACAGACGAATACTGCACGACCTTTTCGTAATTATCCAGGAATTCTTTCTCTATGCGATCGCCATCCAAGGCGATCATAGAGCGCAGTTCCACGGTGTCTGTCTTACGCCGGCCGCCTTTTAGGGCGCCGCCCACAAACCCACCGTGGTCTTTTGCCGCGTCCCGCTGCGCCTTAGGCATCTTTGCGTACTCTTCCGCGGACTCCGGTGTGCGGATAGTCGTCTTCAGCCGTTCCTTTAGCGCGTCATAGGTTGTGGTCTTATTGACCCATTTTTTTGCCTGCCGGCTGTTACCGTAGGCGATTGCTAATTCTCTCATCATGCGCTCCTTCCCACTACCGGTGTTTCCCCATGTTCAAACCGCGCCTGCCGCGCTACCTTCCTCGCCCAGGTCACACGGTTATTGATAAAATCGTTGTATGTGTATTTACCATATTCACTGGTAACCATCGGGATATTTCCCAAATTGGGAAATGAATCAAAGAAGCATCTCTCCCGCCGGTCTCCGATGGCAAACAGGTACAGTTCATGCGTTTCTGGCAAAAATCCGATGGTTACTGGGTTTTCGTATTCACCGCCACCACCTTCGCACATTTCCTGACAAAAGATGTACAAGTCATCGTCCATGGGATCACCGAACGCAATAATACCGGCCCAGCTGTCATTGTGCGCCCCGTTGCTAATATTGGCCAAGGCCTCGTTTCCTTCATCGGTATCTTTGACGCTTTTTCGCTTAACTTCAAAGTAACAGTGAAAATTCAACAGGTAAAAATCCGGAAGGTACCAGGAACCGTTACTCAACACAAAGCCTTCCGGTTCGTATTCCCACTCGATTCCCATCGCGTCAAAGAACACGGCCCATCTTGCTTCCAGCCGGGAGCGGAAAAGATACCCCTTGTATTCTGTCGGGATCGCTTTTATCTCATTCATTCTTCTTCTCTCCTTTACAATGATTGAAGGATTGTAAAAATGCCCTTCTACCTTAAATAGGAAGAAGGGCCTTAAAAGTTAAGGTTCGTTTTAATCTTTTCTGTAAAAATAGCAATCAAACCCATCTGCATTCAGAACCAGTCCGTCTGCCCAGGCCGGGGTTTCCGACATAATGCCGCACACTTCCTGTGCGGAGGAAACCCCTTCCAGCACCTCCAATACCACTTCATCATGGACATGCATAACGATTTTGTATCCTTTATGGGAAAGCCGCTGTATTGCTTCTACCAGCAGGTCGCGTGCCGTGCCCTGCACGATATTTTCTGTAAATTTTCCGCCAAACGATTCCAACCGGATCCATTTCTTCTGTTCACCGATGCCTTCATAGGTCACACTGTCTCCGCCAAAGCGATTCACTCCGATACGAGGTTTCACATATGCCAACCGCCTACCAGACGGCAACCGGATAAACATTATTCCTTTCTCATAGGAAACCTTCACCCTGCCGACCTGCTGCGCCTCATGGGTTTTGATGCACTGTTTCACCGCCCGGTCGACGGCCCACCAGAATTTCACGATATGCGGACTGGCCTGCCGCCATTTTTGTACGATGATGGGCAGTTCTTCTTCGGTCAGGCCCATCTTTAAGGCGCCCATGTTGGTCAGTGCGCCAACAGACCCGCCGTACCCAAGAGCCAGTTCTGCTATTTTCCCCTTCTGCCTCAGATGCCCGTTGACGCCATGCTTTTCCACGGGTACATGGAACATGGCAGATGCACTGGCGCAGTAGATGTCACCGTTTTTGGCGAACACCTCCTCCCTCCAGGTTTCTCCTGCCATCCAACCGATGATGCGCGCCTCGACAGCACTGTAGTCCGCCACGATAAAACGGCATCCCGGTTTAGGTACGAACGCAGTACGAATCAGCTGTTTCAGCACATCCGACGGGGAATCATACAGCATTTGCAGGGCATCAAAGTTGCCAGATCGAACCAGTTCACGTGCTTCTGCCAAATCGGGCAAATGGTTCTGCGGAAGGTTTTGGACCTGTATCAGCCTGCCAGCGTACCTTCCGGTACGGTTAGCGCCATAATGCTGAATCAACCCACGCGCCCGTCCGTCTTTGCCGACCACGTTTTCCATGGCAACGAACTTCTTAACACTTGAGCGGGCCAGTTCCCGCCGCAGGCATAATGCTTCATGCACATCCCCGGTCGTGGTTTCTACTTTTTCCGCCACTTCTTCCTTGGTCATGGTTTCCATAGATACGCCGTTCGCATGTATCCAGTCCAAAAGCTGTATCGGTGAGTTTGGATTTTCCAGGCCGGTTATCTGCTGCGCCCGTTGCAGAGCCGCCTTTTTGAAGTGTTCGTTGCACCGGATCGCGTTATGAACCAACGTCATGTCCAGCGCAACACCGGTATCGTTGATACGTTGGTCGAGCCAGTAATTCTTCCATTCGTCTTCCGAAACCGGGAACGCAGCCATCCGCCGTTTGATAGCCAGTTCCACCTCCACATCACGCAGGTTATATTTTTTGAAGGCCTCCCACTTATCCGGTGCGTGGCAGGGCAGGTTGCGGGTACGCCGGTTGTTTGCCTTTGTCGGAGTACATGGCGTGCAGAAAAACCTTATCAGTTCTTTCCCTTCCTGCAGCTTCTGCTTTTCCAACCCCAGTACCGCACCGACGCCTTCCAACGACAACGGCAGGCCCAATGTCGCAGCCCAAACCATGCTGCAGCGCCAACCTTCCGGTCGCAGGTACACACCCAGATGCCGGGAAAGGCAGACCCTCTCAAATGTCGCGTTAAATGCCCATTTTGTTATGGCGGGATCCGACAAGGCGGCAATGATTTCTGCCGGTATTTTTTCACCGGCAGTCAGGTCCACCACCACCGGCTCTGCGCCATCCACGGAATATCCAAATAACAGAATTTGGAAGTCAGGGTCCTCTGTGTAACGATAAACACCGCTGGTAGCCAGGTTCGTATTGCTGTAAGTTTCCAGGTCTATTGATATCTCGTTCATTTTGCCTCCATAAAATAAGGGCGACGGATTTCACCGCCGCCCCGGTACTGGTTAGCTCAAGAAATCATCATCGTCCAAGGAAGAAAATTCATCTCGTGCGTTCGTTTTTCCACCCAATGGCTCACCATCTGCGACCTTTTGAATATTACCAAGACCTGCAGCCACGCCTTTATTGCCGGAGCTGTTGTAGGCGTAAAAATTAATCGAAATTCGGGCATAGCATCCTGAATAGACTTCGTCACGATCCAGGATAGGCTGCACACTGCGGTCCACGATCTGCGGTGCCGTGGTGCTGTTGCAGTTAACAAAATAGGAATTTTTGTACGCTTCGTCGTCAGGACGGTCGGTATCACCATCACGCAGAGGCAGCTTCAGCGCAGACTTGGCCGGCTTTTTACCGCCAAATTTGCCGATGCCTTCCGTGATAGCGGCTTCAATAGCCGCGTTGATGCGATTGATCGTGTCAGTATCATTCTTCGGGATGATGACGGACACAGAATACTTCGGGGTCGATCCGTTAACAGATGCCGGTTCCCAAACATGCGCGTAACTTAAACGTGCTTTACCAGTAACAACTTTCGTAGCTTTCATTGCCATTTTTCATTCCTCCGCAAATTCTTCATTTACATTATTAGCCGTCAATGCCGGACGCTTGTCCGACACAGGTACCAGGGTAGGCTTTCCGGGCGGTTTGACGATGTACGCACCCAACAGCTCCTGGAATTTTTTCTTTCCCATCAGCCGTTCCATTTCAGTCAGGTTGATAAGACTTTTCCTATAAATGTCTTTGTAACCATTAGCCATGGCGGCTTCCGCCACAGCCTCTTCGTCCGCATATTTGCGGACTGACCTTCCTTCGACCACCTTAAAGCCGTCCCACTGTTTGCCGTAGTTTACAGCAGCTTCCGTTGCGTAAGCCAGAAGTTCGTGTGCCCGCTGCACCATCTCCGGCAACTGTGGCAGCAGGGCCTCCACTTCTTCATCCGTCAGCATCGGGGGCAGGCCGAATTCTTCCCGCGCCACCTTCAGATTGGCTTCTGCCCTTGCACGGCAGCGGTCTGCCGCCCTGCAGAACATACACCACTCACCCGGAAGATACTCCCCCTCCCCGGCAAACGCCATCTGCGCCTTCGGTTTGACAAATTCTTCCGCCCACTCCAGCAGCAGTTTCACATCCACAAACGCAGTGGAAATGTTTTCCCGCCGCGGTTGGTAGATAGTCATCGCCACCGTCCTGACATCGTACAGAAAACCAAATTTGTGCAGTGCGCCCAATGCGTACAGCATCATCTGGCTGTTGCCTTCCGCCTCTACCGGCACTCCGGCTCCATACTTCAGGTCGATGATGTGCAGGATCTCGTCACCGATTACGATGCAGTCAGCCGTGCCGAACGATTCCGGCACCCAGGATGACAGATCCAGATGCTCTTCTATAAAGACCATCGGGTCTGCACCGGCGTTTTCCATATCCGCTATGATGCCCATGACGTAGGCGGCGTAATCATCCGTGTGCTCATCCATGGCGGCGTCCTCATACTCGCTGACCGGGCGCTTGCAGTAGTAATGAAGTTTCCGCTTCAGCTTGTACTCGGCCAGACTGTGAGCCGCCGTACCTTCCGCAGCCGCTATTGTCTCCTTTTCTTCAAAGGTCGCTTCCAGCCGTGCGGAAGGCGGGCAGGATAACCACCGCTTACTGCCGGATGCCGTCAACAAAGCGTGTTTGCTCATTTCAGCACCTCGGCTTCCGCCAGCAGCGCCGCATATTCCGCCGGATCTACTTCGGACAGTTTCACAGCACCATGCTTCTGCAACAACACCTTGACCTCTGCTGTATGGCCTAACCGGCTCTTATCCGCCAGCACTGCCCGAACCTTTTCCAGCGGAATCGCTTCCACCGGTTTCGGCTGTTCTGCCGACACTGACGTTTCCGGCTTCTCGCCGGACATTGCCGCAGCCAAGGCCAGCAGTGCGTTACCGCACCGGGCCAGTTCCGCTGCCAGCTGTTTCGTATCAACCATCATCGTTACTGCCTCCTTTAACAATCTCGACCTGTTCAACTTCATCTGCCGGGGCCAGAACCAAAATTTTCTGGCGTACCCCGAACAGCCACCGCATGACCCGTTCCCGCAGGCACACCTGCTTCATGTGGATGATGCCGCCTGCCTGCGGTTTACGGGAGATGCTGATTCGCACGTTGTCGCCCATATCGCGTCCTCACTTTCCGAGTGGGGTCTTGCCCCTCTCACTGCATATGGGAAACAACGGTCTAAAAGTTAAGATTCAACACAAAAATTTTTTCAATTTTTTCTTTATCGTGTTCATGCGTTGCGTAATAGCGGACTTAGAGACTTGCTGTTCCGCTGCGTAATCGGAAAGTTTTCTTCCTTTTATAATGACTTCCATTACCAGGTCCAACTGATCTGGGGTCAGGGTTTCCCGAAGCGTCTGCATCAGCCGTTCTTCAGATGCTGCATCAACATACACCGCCTCTGCGCTACGATGGGAAAGATTAGCCAGATTGCGGTAATCGTTCCCTGTTCCGTTGTTATTCCGCACCAAGGCAAACGAATCATAATCATCTAATATGTTTCCTTCTTTGTCTGTACAAAGGTTGGGCCGTACCCAGTGCCCGTGCAGCCTGCGCCGACTGTCATTTTCCGGGCCGTACAACGAATTCAGAATCTGTTGGGGTGTCTTCTTCTGGACAGCCGCCTTGTCTTTTGCTGCTTTCAGCCGCTCCTGGTAATCGGTTTCCACCAGGATGCTGGCCTCCTCGTCAGTGATTTCAAAACGTGTGGTCTCGCCTTCGACAGTGATTAAAACTTTCATAAATAATCCTCCATTCTTGTAGGAATGGAGGATTACCTCAGACACAGCGAATAGTGACAATACTAACCTAACCGCATCCTGTTGGAGTCTCATCCATTCCAGTAATGCAGCTTGCCTGCTCATCGGTTCGCTGTGTAATATTTAATTGGCCGCTACCCGGTGTGAGCCATCGTTGATCAGACGGTGCACCGTGTAGCAGGTTCCCCGCATGGGGATGAGTGGCTTTCAGCCTACAATTAGTATAAAACAAGCAAAATAATAATGGAATTTATCAAATTTCTATTTATTATTTTTGTAAAACATCTAAACATTTATTTATAGCATTACGAAAAATATGTTATAATGATAACTACATATGAAATTATTTATTTTTTTATATAAAAAAATACTATCCATTATGGATAGTATTTAATGGTACGAAAGGGCGGTATTATGAAGACTACATCTTTGGAAACGGCAGGAAATATGTTTAATTATAGGAACCAAAAATGCGACTGTAAGATTACAACAACCTATGATGAAAACGGCATGGAACTTCATTCAATAATGATGAAAGGTGTATCTTCTGAAAACTATCTTTACGCATACGCACCAATCGTAGGTCTTGCGATGATAAACCAAAAGACCGGTTCCATTCTTGATAATAAAAATATAGTAGAAGATTTTGTTAATTTAGACTTCACAGATATTAATGCTTTAAAAAAATTCGTGGATTCGTATGGTTTTTTAACAAATCTACCGGAAGATAAATATGCATCGTTAAACATTTCGGACCTGGCTCCGATTTTTGTTAGGTTCCGTGTACTTGTAGAATTAATGACAGAAATTGAGGCCGACCAGATTAATTATAATGGTATTTTTGAAAAGGTTTGCCAACTGCTCTTTGCCCAGCCACGCAACATAGTAATTGAATCTATCAATGAAGAAGTTCTTACCTGCAATCACCCGTTCACCGCGGTTTGGTATAATATGAACATGGTTAGCATTGTCAATGACGACTTTGTAGAAATCGGCGATGATGCACCTTATAGCAATTATTATCTGGTTTATGACTCTTTTACAGGGAAAACCGAAAAAATGGACTATATTAAATATAATGAAGATACGGGGCAAACACCACCATTTGATTATGATAATTTACAAAGCAAATTTTTAGCAAATATAACCTTGTTATATAAAAACTATTTAAATAACACTCCTCCTGTCACTTACGATCAAAAATCAGCAAAAGATGTAATTGATTTTCTTTACCATTTGCTGAATGCAGGTATGGTAATTGTTTCGTTCAATTCTGACGGAAAAATAAATATGCCTACAAAACTGTCGGATAATGAGCAGTTTGACGATTCATTTAAAAATAAACTGCTGGAAATCGCAAGACAAACGATCAAGGAAGAATTTGATTTTATGCTTTGCCCCATACACCCAGTTTATGACATGAAAACAATGGGGCCTGGATGGCAAGTTCCCAATCTTATAACGGCGCTGTACTTTTCTCTTTTCTATACAAGGCCTGACTATGAAATCTATAGAAAATGTGCAAATCCCAATTGCAACAGGCTATTTAAGGTTAAAACCACTAATAGTAAACAAATGTACCACGATTCAGCCTGCCAAAACGCTGCCGCTCAAATGCGTCACCGGAAAAAAATGAAGAAATGAAAAACAAAAGAGGGCAGCGCCTATACCGACACTACCCTCTTTTTTGGTTTTGCCTATATTTATGCCGTTTCAGGATTTGTTGTTGCTATAACACGCTCAATCAATTGTGCTAATTGATTAACATCAGCCGGATTTTGCCTTACGATCCTGGTCATCATCCACTTTGTGTCAACAAGTATACCCTGCACCCTTTCATATGAAAGATTTGATTTTTTCCAATCCCCACGCGCTTCTCCGATGTGTCGGATTGGCTCTTTGCAAGAAAACAATTTGCTATCTTTGTTAAAAGGCATTAAAAAAGCGTTGTAAACGTCCGGATTATATCCTTCTTCATTGGAGAACTTCGGAGCAGTTGCAATGTATTCACCATAAGTAATCTGTTTATTAATGGAAGAAGAAGGTGGGAGTTCCGATGCATCTCCGCTATCGCCATAACGATAATATTTGGCATCCAAGACGTAAATATTACTGCTATCCTTCATTTTCATGATAGTATCTGGTTCTAATGCGGCTTTGGTATGTTTACCATCTTTACCAAGATACCATGTAGAGCGGGGAAAATAGTATTCTTTACCGGGAACGCCATAAGTAAAGTCAATCAGTTTTTCCCACACGTATTCAAAGTTATTAGTCCCAAAGAAAAATCTTGCATTTCTGCCTTTTCTTCCAACGTATTGAATCATATCAATCATGCTGGAGAATAAGGCTTTATTCTTATCATTGTTTTCTGTATGTAGCTTATCCCTTAATTTCATTAAAAATACTTTTTCATTAAATTGAATAGAAGCTTTTTTGGGATTACTCGCTGCAAATAGGAAACCTATTTTATTATATGCCTCCTCTACACAAAACTCATTTATTTTTGTTAAATAGTTTGTATCATCAACTCTTGATTCTTTGGCAACCGTTTTTAGATAAACATAGGAATCGTCTTGCGGATATGACCTTTGAGTTTTGATGGTTCTTTCCCAACTCGTTGGTCCATTACCATTTACTTTATATATTCTTTCGTTCTCCGTATAATACCCTCGCGAATAATATTCATCTAAAATTCTCATGTATGCTTGTATCGGGAAATTGACGGTTTCCGGATTGTTTAATAACAACTGAGGTAAAAGCTTTTCTTTTATTCCGGAAAAGCGCGAAAGCACACGAATAAGCAGCTGCACGTCTTTCTTCTTTTGTTCTTCAGTCGTGCCAAGTTTATATCCTAATGGAAAACATACTTTTATTTGATCCCCATCTGAACGAACCCCAACAAAAGTATCTGTCCCCTCATTTGTATTAACATGACATTCGTACATCGGTGCCGACTCTTTTTTCATAACCAGCGCCCTCTCATTCGGCCTTGCTTAAATTAAAAATGTCGTCCAAGAAAATGTCAAATCTGGAATTACCGTTCTTGGTTTCAAAAGCTTTAATCAGTTTTTCAAGGCTATCAAATTCTTCTTTAAACACCTCATCACGCACGAACTTAAAGGCATCGTCCCATAAATACTTTAAAACTTTTTCTGGGAAATTATGATTCTTATCATCAGCCTCCTTCTGGTCCAAACCGTCTTCAGTCGTATAAAAGTGTAAATCAGATTCAGTAACAAAATATGCACCGAGCCGTTTGTCTTCAGAAGAGACCATTCCTACGTTTTTCGCTAATATTAATTCATTAACTCTCTTGTTAAACGTTTCCCAGGTTACATCAGTATCAAGAATATTAAATTTCGCTATTTTCGACTCCGCAACATTGTTTTCAACCATGCGCATATCCCAACGCCTTTGAAAAGCAGTATCAAGCGTAAAAACATTTTGGTCTGAAGTGTTCATGGTCGCAAAGATAAACAAATTAGCTGGAATCTTAATTTTTCCTTTATTATTGTTTCCAAAAACAATTTTCGCTACATCAAGGTTTGTGATTTCATAAGAGCTACTACCATTCTCATCACGATCAAGCAGTTGGAAAATATCACCAAATATAGCTGGAGCATTGCCTCGATTAATTTCTTCAATTACCAAGCAATACTTTTTGTCGGGATGTTGCACAGCTTGGTACATAATTCTTGTAAACGGTCCCGGAGTAAACTCGTATTGGATTTTTCCGTTTTCATAAGGAACCGGTAATATTTGGCCAACAAAATCACCATATGTATAATCCGGATGAAAGACTACGCGTTCAATACCATACGCATCATTACAATAAAAGTGTTTTACCGTATAACTCTTTCCGCTTCCAGGAACACCATAAAGCAGGACATTGCGACCACCTTTTAAAGAATCCCTTACTGATACAAAATTAAGATTGGGAATCATATAATCAAAGAGATCCTTGAAGTCTGGATAGACTTTTATAATATCGTTGTGAAACTCTGGCCTCACTGAGTTCAGAGCATAAAAAAATGCCTTAATGTCAGAACGATCACTATCAGAAACTATCATTCTAACCGTTTGGTTAGAATGATCATCAAGTCCAATAATGGGCAATGCAGAACACCAATAATATGCCTCCGGTGCCTTTTGTAAAACATCAAGTCGATTTATTGCCTCACTAAAAATGTATTTCAAACTCAGCTCAATGGTGCTGGAATCATTGTACTTGTGCCCACGCACTATATTTTGTACCGTTCCTAAAGCCTTAAAACCCTGTTTCCATTCTGTTGAAATTCCTTTATTGTTGTCTGAACCAAGCCATAAAAAAACGACCGTTGAGGCACCAAACTCTGCTGGAACCTGCGTACAAATAACAGAAATATTAAATTCATCTAATACAATACCCGGCTTCGCAGCACTAATCTTTTTTATATCTGTAACACTGTCTTTTCCCAAGCGCAAAGTTGCAAGTGCTAACTCACTCATCGCTATCCCCCTTTACTTTCTTCATTTCAATCTCTAAAGCCTTGCGTAGTGGTGGAAAAAGCGTTCTTCCTTGATTATCTACCCTACGCAGTATTCCTTCAGCAGCATTAGGTGTTAAATAATAGCGAACAGCTACTTTCTGCTTTTCAATAACGTCTATGAGTTTTGTATCAATCAACTCATGTGGGGTTGGAGGAACATTTCCCCCAATATATGAGTCCTGCCATGCAATTCCGGCTTTAGGCCATGAATGTTTGTAGGAGGCATCAGTAAAATCAGTTTTACTCAACTTTTCTTTTGACCATGTACTTTTTTTGAATTCAGGCACATAACCCATTATTTCTTCCTGTGTCATCTTAATACATCTGTCAGCAACTAGGTTAGCATAAACCTTTGCTGCAATCCATTCAACAACAGGCACCGATACTGCATTACCTATCGCCTTGTAGCGAAGAGTATCAACATCATCGACATTAAGTCCCGTTTTTTCAGGTTCTGTCCAATTATCAGGAAATCCTTGCAACCGTTCATATTCAAGTGGTGTCATGCGTCTTACACCATCATCACACACTACATACGTTCTACTCCAATCGGTTCCTGTATGCCTCCCAGAAGTTGCAGCCAAACAGTACGATACCCTGGGAACTTTCGGAAACCCAGCAGAACCGGGACTTTCGGTTATAAAATCTTTTCTGGCGCCTTCAGTAGGTTTAAATGCACCGTTACTGTCAAAAATCGAAGCAAGAGCGTTATATGGATTATTCTTCCAACAGCAAAGATAAATCCGTGGCCGCGATTGGGGTACCCCGAAATATCTACTATTTAGAAGACGCCAAGCCACAGCGTATCCCATTGAAGTCATTCTTTTCAAAATAACCCCAAAATCACGCCCTCCATTAGAATTAAATAATCCTTCAACATTTTCTATAATAACAACCTCA
>JAEEGL016089956.1_pt1 | contig 17375 bp, 7 predicted proteins | sample 9134231 | NCBI WGS metagenome assembly JAEEGL01 (sample SAMN16246548, study PRJNA631951) | gut metagenome | biome: gut microbiome; feature: rumen; material: fiber-attached | host: Bos | place: Iran: Karaj | collected 2018-10
GAAGGCGACGAATGCCATACGCCTGCTGGCACAGACAAAGGGTATTCTGTGGGATGTGGTCACCTGCGTCAATCCCCGCAACTATCCCCACTTGAAAGAGTTTAAAGAATATCTCATATCACTCGGTGTTCCCGCCTGGCGTCTGTTCAGCATTTTCCCCATGGGACGTGCCGCTGGAAATCCTGAGCTTCAGTTCAGCGACGAGCAGTTCCGTGGCTTGCTGGATTTTATTAAAGAGAGCCGAGAGGGAAATACTAACGCATTAACACATTCACGCAATAACGCAATCCTTGACGTCAGTTATGCCTGCGAGGGTTTCCTGGGAGAGTATGAGCAGAAGGTGCGCGACCATTTCTTCTACTGCCGCAGTGGGGTAGAGGTGGCCAGCATCCGTTGCGACGGCGGCATCAGCGGCTGCACCTCGGTGCGCAGCAATATGGATCAGGGTAACATCTACCGCGACGACTTCTGGGACGTCTGGCAGAACCGCTTCCAGGTGATGCGCGACCGCTCGTGGGCCCGAAAAGGACAGTGCAAGGACTGCAAAGTCTGGCGCTATTGCGAAGGCTCCGGCCTGCACCTCTATGACGACAACAGCGAGTTGCTCTGCTGCCACTACAACAGACTTGTAGGAAAGTAAACAAGATATGGAAAATGTCTGGAAATACTTTGAGCTTGACCAGGAAACTGGCCAAGAGAGGAATTATAATAGAAATGTGGAGGCTCGTTTCGACTATGTGATTAAGCGAATTGAATTGTACAAAAGTGGAATTGATGATTATAGAGATTTAGAGTGGAATGTCAAAGATGCACTTGTCGGTGAAATATTTTTCTCTGAGGGTGCAATGAAAAAGTTGTCGTTAAAATTCAGAAATGATGATATTTGGGGTATTATAGATGAAATACAAGAAGGTGGGAGTTATCGGATTTTAGGAGAAGACGGCACTTTGCACTGTGTTGGGCTATCTATATATAATCATCGAAAAGGACTGGTTTTCGAACATGTAATTCCATTTAGTGTTTACTGTAGAAAGTTGTTGGAGTTATACGATAACAACGAGTTGGATGTTAAACGATATGAATGGCTAATGTCTCAAATCCATGTCTGTATTGTGACTAAAAACGAGAACAAGTGCCTAAATCAAAAATATCTTTCATGTATGCCGAAAGACTGGCAATGGGGAGACAATCCATTTGCCAGGTATGATGCATGTGGTATAAAGGTCTGGAAAGGCCTCAAACTATAAGATATTTAGTATAAGCAATACCACCACTCCTATAGCCAGAGCTACAACCCATTTGACCAACGAGGATGGATGTCCCTCTTCTTTCTCCTCTTTTTGAGGTTCTTTAAACATCGGTTGAATCTCTTCGGAGAGCATTGTCTTTACATGCTTCTTCTCATCAGGCACACCACTGATTTTAACTTGTGCAATTTCTTCGTTGACTTCTGCAAGCAATTGCTCGAATATAGGAAGAAGTAATGCTTCAGCCTTCTCGTCAAGAGTGCCCCATTCATAGGTTCCTTTGTTTGTTTCGATTCTTTCAAGATGGGCAAAACACCTTGCACTAATTGGTTCGTAATTTCCCGTTTTGTAGTTGAAAATTGATTTTCTTCCTGTAAAGGGTTTGAGTGCTTTGATGCAGTTCTCATAATTCCTCTTCCTTTCAAGAAGATTCTTCACTTTGTCAAGATCGTCGTTTAACATGGTTGTTTGTATTTAAATTCGGCGCAAAAATATACTTTTTTTGGAATAATAATTTAGAATTTGAGAAAAAAAGCGTATCTTTGCACCTGCAAATGTGGATAGATTTGTAATGATTGCAACCACTGAGTGGTCTATGACTGAAAGGAATAAACCACAAAATAAAAAATGCTAAAGCGTTGTTCAATGGCGACTTCATTCCCAAATCTGTTACATTTAAAAAGTAAGTTTTAACTAATAAAATGTAACAAAATGAGCTATTTTTTCACTTCAGAAAGTGTTAGTGAGGGCCATCCTGACAAAGTGGCCGACCAGATTTCCGACGCACTGTTGGATGAATTTCTCCGTCACGACCCCGAGAGCCATGTGGCTTGCGAGACGTTGGTGACCACAGGTCTTGCTGTGGTGAGCGGCGAGGTGTCGTGCAACGGCTATGTCGATGTGCAGACCACCGTGCGCGATGTCATCAAGGGCATCGGATACACCAAGGGCGAGTATAAATTTGAATCGGAGAGCTGCGGCGTGCTCAGCGCCATACACGAGCAGAGTCAGGATATTAACCAAGGCGTCAGCCGCAAGGAGAAGAAGAACCAGGGCGCCGGCGACCAGGGCATGATGTTCGGCTATGCCTGCCGTGAAACCGATGAGCTGATGCCGCTACCCATCTGCCTGGCACATATCATTCTCATCGAACTCGGCAAGATACGCCGCGAAGGCAAGCAGATGCGTTACCTGCGTCCCGACGCCAAGAGTCAGGTGACCGTGCAATACAGCGACGGCGGCAAGCCCGAGCGCATCGACGCCATCGTTGTCAGCACCCAACACGACCCTGACGTAGAGCAGAAACAGATACGTGCCGACGTGGAGAAGATACTGTTGCCGCGCGTGGTGAAACGCCTGCCCAAAGAGACGCAGAAGCTTTTCGCCAAGAAAGACTATAAGCTTCACGTGAATCCCACGGGCAAGTTCGTCATCGGCGGACCTCACGGCGACACCGGTCTCACTGGCCGCAAGATTATCGTCGACACCTACGGCGGACGCGGTGCCCACGGCGGTGGAGCCTTCAGTGGCAAGGATGCCTCAAAGGTGGACCGCTCGGCGGCCTACGCCACACGCCATATAGCCAAGAACCTTGTGGCTGCAGGCCTCTGCGACGAGGCTTTGGTGCAGGTGGCCTACGCCATCGGCGTTGCGGAACCGGTGGGTCTCTATGTCAACACCTACGGCACCGCCAAGGTGAAGATGAGCGACGGCGAGATTGCCGCCCGTGTGAAGCGCCTCTTCGACCTGCGTCCCTACGCCATCGTGGAGCGTTTTGGCCTGAAGAACCCAATATTCCGTCCTACCGCCGCCTACGGTCACATGGGTCGCGACCCCTACGAGGCACAGGTGGATGTCTACGATGCCGCCGGCCGCAAACGCAAGAAAAAGGTGCAGTTCTTCGGCTGGGAGAAACTCGACATGGTTGATGTCATCAAGAAGGAGTTTAAATTAAAATAAGGAAGTTAAAGAAGTTAAAGTAGTTAAAGGCAATAGTGCCGTCTTGTACATTTGTCTTTAACTTCTAGCGCGAAGCGCGATAACTCCTTTAATTCCTTTAACTTCCCCAAAAAGAAAGTTATGACAAAACTCAGTGTCAATATCAACAAGGTGGCCACCATCCGCAATGCGCGTGGCGGCAACACCCCTGATGTGTTAAAGTTTGCGCAGGATTGCGAGCGTTTCGGTGCCCAAGGCATCACCGTGCACCCGAGGCCCGACGAGCGGCATATCCGCTATGCCGACGCGCTGGCCATTAAACCGCTCATCGGTGTGGAGTACAATATCGAGGGCAATCCCAAAGGAATCTCGAAGAGCAAACCCTACGGTTTTATCGACCTCGTGAAGGAAATTGTTCCCGCACAGGTGACGCTGGTGCCAGACGCCGAAGGCGTGCTCACCTCGAATGCCGGTTGGGACACTATCAATAACCAGGACTATCTCTGCGACGTGGTCAAGGAATTTAAGGCCTGTGGCATCCGTGTGAGTATCTTCATCGATGCCAATCCGCAGATGATCGAGATGGCCGCCAAGACCGGCACCGACCGCGTGGAACTGTATACCGAGAGCTATGCTCGCGAATATCCCATGTGTCGCGAAGCGGCAATCAAGCCTTTCGTCGAGGCTGCCATGGTGGCCCGCGACTGTGGGCTTGGTCTCAATGCCGGACATGACCTCTCGCTGGAGAACCTCGCCTACTTCCACCAGCAGATACCTTGGTGCGATGAGGTGTCGATAGGACACGCGCTTATCAGCGACGCCCTATATCTCGGCATCGAGGAAACCATCCACCGCTATCTGGATTGCCTGAAATAAGGTACCGCCTCTTACCTCTCCGTCAGCCCCTTGTAGCTCTCCGCCGCCGTCAGCAGCGCCTCCTCGGTGGTGAACTGCTCATAGTACCTGCACTTCGTCACCACCCTCTGCTGCGCCACGTGGCCCTCCACCTCGTGCACCAGCGCGAAGCCCTTCATCTCGTCCCCAAACCGCTCGCCTGTCAGCGCCAGGCAGCCGTCCACCACCGCCGTCTTCCCCACATTCACCCTCTCCACCTTCAGCTTCAACATCGGCCTACCGTAATGCACCATCTGCGTAAACTCGTACAGCAACACCCATCCCTCCTTCGCAGCATCCAGCGTCAGGTTCGTCATTAGCGCCGCCTCTCCGTCCACCTCTCCCAGCCGGTACTCCACCGCCGTCCTCGGCCCGTCGCTCACCACCGTTTCCGGCAGCAGCAACGTATAGCCCGCATACAGCTGATCCTTCGTCAAGTACACCGTCGGCGACAGTTGGTTCACCGACATAAAACGGTAGTAAGGCCCCGCGCCGCCCTCAAACAGCAACTCGCGCGCCATCCTGATCGTCCTCCACAGCCGGTTATTGTGCGCCAACCGCTCACGCATCGCCAACTGCTTGCGCGACAAGCGCCTGGGCTGTCGTATATGCTTCTGCCGCACAAACAACTTCCCGTTCCGCTTGTATATAGTCAGCTCTCCCAACCGACCCTGCATCTCCAATACATCATTCAACAACTGTGCCATATATCATTAACTTTAAATAGCCCTCACTTACGCTTCACATACGCTTCTCCTCCGACTCACATACGACTCACATCCGTATCACCTCCGCTATAGTTTCGGTTAAGTTTCGGTTAAGCATCGGTTCACTTTCGGTCCTCACGCTTTTTTTTGTCCTAAATAAAACCTTGTAAAACCCTATCGCAGTGCCCTCCAGTATCTTACGCCCGTCGGCACCGCACCGTTCATAATGCAAATATACAACTTTTTTCCGAAACCTCCAAATCTCTTCCCCAAATTTTCCCCCTCTCAAAATAAATATCACAATCCCCGATTTTTTCGTATCTTTGCACCCGAATCTTCATACTTGAAATTATATGAAACGTATAATAATAGTTTTGCTGCTGGCAGTCGGCATGGGCGCTTGGGCGCAGGAACAAGTCAACCTCGGCCTGATACCGACGCCGCAGAAAGTAGAGATAATGCCAGGTGGCAAAGTATGTGTGTTAGCTAAAGCCAGGGTGAAGGAACTGAGGGTTAAATGGGGGAGGGGAGAAGACTCTCCTCACTTCGACGGGAATTGGAGTCAGGCTTATAGCATTATCATTGAGCCACGCAAGATAACCATCAAGTACGAGGGCAATAAAGGCTTGCAGTATGCCCACCTTACGTTGTCTCAGCTGAGGCTATTGTATGACACCGTTCCGTGCATGACCATCACCGACTGGCCTGCCTATACCTATCGCGGTTGGATGGACGATATCAGTCGTGGGCTGGTGCCGCACGAGGCCTACCGCAATAAGCAGTACGAGACTCTGCATGCCTTGAAGTACAACTTCAGCAACTACTATACCGAGCATACGCTGTACCAACCGGAGTTCCCCGACCTGGCACCGGCTTACGCCGCCGACTGTCAGCCGCTGCCCGACGAGGTGATAAACCTGCAGCTCTTCGCGCATGCCGAGAAGACGCTGCGGGTGCCGTTCTACCAGCACCTGATGGACAGCAAGAATAATTTCAATCCCGATAACGAAGCCACGTATGACTTCCTGCGCAAGCGTATCGCTGCCGCCTACGACCGCATCCCCAACTCGCCCTTCTTCATCATCAACTGTGACGAGACAGAACAGCTGGGCACCGGCCGCGCAAAGAAACTTGTTGACGAGAAAGGTGCCGACCAAGTGTATGTGGACTTTATCAACCGCTGCTACCAAATGGTCAAAGAAGAGAATTCCTCCTCCAACTCCCCTCTCTTAACAGGAGAGGGGTCGGGGGTGAGGCTTGCCATGTGGGGCGACATCGTCGCCAAGAATCCCGCCATGATGCGTCAGCTGCCCAAGGATATGACCTACATCATGTGGGCCTACGAGCCGTTGGACAGCTATGACCACCTTATAAAGCCTTTCAAGGACAACGGCACCCCCTTCTGGGTGGCGCCGTCGCTCTCGCACAGCAGCAATATGATCCCCAACCCCTATCGCTATATGAAGAATATCGCCAATCTGGCGAGAGATGGATGGAAGAACGGTGCCGAAGGCTTGATGAACACCTGCTGGGACGACAACGGCGAAGCGTTGTTCGACAACTGCTGGCACGGGCTCTTCTGGAGTGCTGAGATGGCGTGGAACCCAATCAAGACCGACGACCCCGAAGAATTCAAACGCAGAGAGGCCCAGTTCAATGAGAACTTCGAGCGGCTGTTCTATGGTGCTGTCAATAACCCAGCCTTGCCCATCAGCCCCATGCAAACCATTGCCCCCAAAATACAGCAGCTATACAAGGTCGGTGCCCTCGAAAACGACCCCGACATTGCCGACTGGTACACATCGGCAGCACTGATGGAGCCGCTGCTGAATTTCAACCCAGACAACACCAGCGACGCCATGAGTGACCGCTGCGACAGGGTTATCAAGAGGGTGATGGCGCTGGACAAGGAGATAGACTCCGCTGCCAACCCCCATGCTCACTATGCTCTGATGCGCATAAGGCAGACGGTTTTCAAGTCGATACTACGCAAAATGGTCTACCACCAGCTGGAGGGCAAGGATGAGACCATGAAGGAAAGGTTGAAAATGATGAAAGGGCAGTACTGGCTGTTCCTCACCGACCTCAAGCGCGAGTACCTGCGGCTGTGGGACCAGGAGAACGGCGACTACGAGCGGTACATTGTATGCAATAGATATGACGCGCTCGCACGCGAGGTGCTGGAGCTCGACCGTCATGTCTTTATGAGCCTCACCCCCAGCCCCTCTCCCACAGGAGAGGGGGGTGGATACCCTTATGTTTCGTTAAGGACTCTCTATAATGACCGCCCCATCTACTACACCCTCGACGGTTCCGAGCCAACTGCCGCCTCGACCAAGTATACTGGCCCCTTCCCGTTGGAGCGCTCGGCCACCATCAAGGCCATCTGCTATAATAAGTATGGCGAAGGCGTTATCTCCGAGCAGTACCTCCTTTCGCATCTCGGAATGGGTGCCAAGATAACCCTCAATACTCCGTTTGCCACCTATAAATCTATTTATAGTGGTGGCGGCGAGAACGCCCTCATCGACGGTCAGCTTGGTAGCAACACCACCTACGCCGACGGACGCTGGCAGGGCTACTGGGGCGACAGCATCGATGCCGTCATCGACCTCAGCAAGCCAACAGAAATCCACGAGGTAAGCATGCGCTTCATGCAGAACACCTTCGACTGGATACTCGCCCCGACACAAATCAAAGTCTATCGCTCTGACGACGGAAAAAACTGGCAACTTGTTCAAAGCAAGGATTTCCCGATGTATCCACGAGAGACCGGTATGCGCCTGCATAACTATCGTATCGACATGATGGATGTAAGCAACGGTAGCCCCCAAATCATACTGGGTTACCCTGTCTGCCGCTACCTCCGCATCGTTGTCCCCAACCCCGGCCCGCTCCCCGAGTGGCACCCCGCCCCCGGCCAGCCCTCCTACCTCTTCACCGACGAGATTATCGTCAAGTAGCCTTTATCGCAGCACCTCGATGATGCCGTTGCGCTTGACCACACCATAAAGACTCTGCCCGCTGAAGCGGTAGTAGTAGGTACCGTCGGGACTGTTGGTGGCATTGGGGTCCCAGAACTGTCCCTCGGTTTCGATGTCGCGCACATGATAGACAAGACTGCCGGAGCGGTCGTATATCCACAATTCATTGCGCAAATACTCATTGTATTCAATCAGATTCACAACGCCCCAGATATCGTTCTCACCGTCACCGTTGGGCGTAACGAGATTCGGGAACTGAAGGAATGTGTTGACAATGGTGACGGGATGCCACACTGTATCGGTGCATTCCACAGATTGGCCTCCGACGGAATGGAGCCAATAAGCCACAACAGCCACATCGTAGTCGCCGTGCTCGATATTGTCTTCCCATCGATACATCCAGTGTCCTCCTATCATACCGTCACGCAAGATACTGTCGTACTGCTCGCCTTCCTGCGCTGTCGCAACAAGCCAGCTAAATGTAAGGATGCCATCCGGCATTCCCGAAGGGAACAGCTCAATTTGCGGATCGTGGTTGGGTATACGGAACGGCTCCCAACGGAAGTCTGGCACAGGACGCTCGAAGATATAGATGGCACTGTCGCATACTATAGTGTCCACGCACCCTTCCCGTCCTTCGGCCACAAGCTGGTAGGAATAGACACCTACCTGAAGCTCGCCACTGAAGAACCGCGACGTGTCGGTAACGGCCGAATCTGGTTCGCCGGCAGGCCAGAAGGTCCACTCCCGACCGACAGACTGCGAGGTGTCGTTGAGCCAGAACCGCTGTGGAGTGCAGCCAAGCAATAACGAGTCGCACGGGAGCCAATTCATGCTGTCACGACTTACGATGGGCGCCAGCCGGAAAAGCGTGTCCCTCGGCATAAGCGTCACATGCACCAGGCTGTCGCATCCATGGATGGTGACATGTGGACTGTCGAATTCAATCGGTCCGCCATAGTCGACCTCTTCGTACAGATAAGGTTGATGCGGACATATCACATGCGTGTCGGCAACTTCGTAGGTGGGGTTGACGACAATGGTAAAGCTGACAATGGAATCAGTGCCATAGGAAGTGCTGAGCTCAAACTGGTAGGTTGCACTGTCTGCATCGGGCACAAGGAGACTGTCAAGATACGTGTATGGCAACTGATTGTCGCAACATGTGGCAGTGTCGTACATGTGGCGGTTGCGATAGATATGCAGCGTGTAGTGCACGCTGCTGTCGCATCCCACGGCATTGGCGATGACCATGGTGGTGTCGACAAGCAGCACCAATGTCGGATCGTACTCGTTCTGCTCGTATTCCACATCAAGCCCCAGCGGCGGCGCGTAAGCCGCAAGGTCGTTCTGCACCAGCGTGTCGGCTATGGCGGCACTGCTGTTCCGTAACACATGCAGATGCATCGTGACCAGCGAATCGGCGCCAGCCGTTGTCTGCAGCATGGTTTGACGGACTATTGTATCCGACACCAGATCGGCATCTTCTATATTGAAGACGACACCGTTCCATGTCAACGGCATCAAGCCCTCGCAGACATCTTTATAGACTGTCGTGTCGCGGTTCCAATGCACTATAAGTGTAAAATTTATTGTACTGTCACAGTCGACACTATTTTCTATATGCATCACATAGCGCGATACCGACGTGCCGAAGGCAATCCCGTTAAAGATATACGGCAGGTTGTTCTCCACAACATGGCGTGTAATCGTGCTGGTCGTTGAATGTCGCAATGTCAGGTGCAGCGTCGTCACACTGTCGCAGCCCACGCTGTTGGTGTCCATCCTCACCGTGTTGGTGTCATACACGTAGTGGGTGCCGTACCATGTAAACTCATCGCATGGCGAAGCCGCCGTGTCGCGCGAGGTAGTGGCTCTCACATCTAACAACAGACTATGGATGCTGTCACAGACTCCCTCGCTGTCGAGATGCACACTCATGTGGGTGCCAGCCGTATTGTAGTTTGTCCCAAAGAAAAGATAGCTCTCGTTGTCGCATATAGAGGCCACCACGGTGTCCCGCTCTGTGTTTGCCGTCGTGTCACTGACAATGAGCCACAAGTGGTAGCTGCTGTCACATCCATCTGTCGTGCGCGTCTCCTGATCATAAAAGACTTCTCCCGTCCCAGGTCCGAACACCGTGTCGGCATAGCTGTATGGCAGCATCGGCGTGCAAATGACCATCGTGTCTGTAAAGCGGTACGACGGTTTCACATACAAAGTCCGATTTATCGTCACCGTGCAGCCATAGGCGTTGGAGGCCGTCACCGTATAGCTGTTATCGCCAAGTGCGTAGGCTGAAGTATCCAAAAGCAGCCGCTGGTATCCATCGGCATTCTGCCAATCCACGCCATCGGTCTGACCGTTCAAAAGCACCAGCGAATCGACAACACCATAGCACAGCGTATCGGGGCCCGTCACCTCTATCTCCGTCGGGAAAGCAATATTTATGACAAGCACTGCAGTGTCCGTGCAGCTGCCGCCGGCAATACCGCTGACGAGGGTTACCGTATATGTCCCAGGCGTGTCATAGAAGGTCTCGCCGTGATAGTTTGTAGACGTATGGCCGTTACCGAAATTCCACAATGCCGTTTCGCACTGCTCCCCACTCGGCAACGGATGCACGCCGTCGGCCGAGACCACGCTGTTGTTGCGGAAACGTACCGTGAATCCACAGTCGTGTATCGTCATAGAGGTGTCGAATGCTGCCATAGGATAGCGCGAACCGGCATAAGCCGAGATGGTGAACATGCACGACGGATTCTCCATAGAGATGACATCGCAATAATAGGTGCTGTTGTTAGACCCCGACACGAAGCTCTGCGTCGTGGCCACCGTGGTGTTCGACGGCAGCGTGTACCATCGGTAGTTGAAACCCATCGGCGCCGAGAAGGTATTGCTGTCCACTACACCGCAGGTCTCCGTGACTATGTTGTCACGCATGCATTCCAGCGTGAAATAAGCGTAGCCATAATGCGACCCCTCGTTGCAGTCGTAAGTCGTAAGTCTAACATATATGTGCTGGTCGGCATAGTTCCTCACGTCGACACCGAATGTCGTCCAGTCCTTCCACAGCACATTGTCCGCCGCCTCGTTCCATCCAAGGTCGCGGTTCGCCACGAAGTCGGCCGACGCGCACTCCGGATCTATCAGGTTGAACGACGAGTCAAGCAACTCCAGCCTGAAGCGCGGCTGGTCCTCGGGAGCATGAAGCGGGTCTTGCAGCACAGCGGCATAGCGCATAATGAGCAGGTTGAAGCTCATCGTGTCTACAAAAAGGCTGTATATCACACCCTCGGCTTCCGGACCGTTCACACCCGTGTTCCAGTTACCAAGCCGCACACTCGACGTGGCGCCTTCAGGTATGGTGCGCAGCAAACCTCCTGTGCGGCTGTCGCGTTCGGAGGTGTCGTAGCACACCGTGTGGCGGCTGTCGGCGCTGCCGCTACCCATGTCCACCGCCCCCGACATGTCGTAGGGGTTCTGGTAGCTTCCGCTCAGGAAGACAGCGTCGGGCGAATGCAAATCTGTAGGATTGACACATCCACGTGCCTCGGCTGGTCCCACAATATGTATGGTGTCGTCGTAGGGTACGGCGCACCCTAACGCCGGCGTGCACTGCGCATGCATGGTCACAGTGTAGTTGTGCTGCGGAACCACTGCCGTGGTGAAGGTGCCACCTGTGGGAGTATAGGTGCTGACCGAGCCGTTGTCTATCACCTTCAACGTGACCGACGGCGATCCGATTTCTTTCCACGATATGGTGAGGTGGCTGTTGTCCACCTCGTCTATCCTCATGTCAAATGCAGCGCAGGTGGTCACATGTATGTCGTCCACATAAAGGGTGTGCGCACCCATGCTGGTCCCGTTGTTGCGAGCACGCAACGCAATGAAGTGATGGCTCGCCGGAGCATTCTCAAAGCTCACATTGATATGCTGCCATCCACCGCCTGCCTGAGGGGCAAAACTGCGCAAGGCATAGAAAGTGCTTATGTCAGCGGGATTGCTCATCGTGCCCACTACAAGACGGTCCGACTGCTGGTCGGCACGGAACCACAGGCTCAGCGCCACCTGGCTGATGTCGTCAATGTCGACGTCGGGCGACACCACAAACGACCGCGTACTCACCCCGATGCCAATGCAGTTGGGAGCCGAATGCGACACATCCGACGTTACCGAGCCTGTGCCGTACACCGTCCAGTTCCTCAGCATCGTGCCTGCGGCGGCGGTATCGAAATCAACGCACACCGGCACCTGGAGCGGCTCGCTCAGCGTGGTCACACGCTGCGGATTGTCGCAGCTGCTTCCGTCACTGCTGCATCGGAAATAGAAGTCGTATGCCGCATCGGCCGTGAGCATCACATGGAACGGCAGACTGTCGACATACATCACCGTGCCGCTGCCCTGGCTGAAGCCGGCAAGTCCGAACTCGACATAAAAGCCCGTGTCGGGCGCGTCGATCGAGGCCATATTCCACCGGCTGAGCGATGCCGTGGCTGCCGCCGCAGGACATGCAGTCACATAGTAGCGGCTGGTGGCTATCTGGCCGTAGCACGATGTGCACTGCCCGCTACGATGACGGAAGGCTATCCAGCGCCCCGTCCCGCCATAGCGGCTGAAGTCAACGACAAAATGCTGCCATCCTCCGTCGGGCAGGGTGTATTGTACTGTGTCCACGGGTTCAAAGGTGGCGGTGTCGTAAGCATTGCTCATCACACCCACCTCAAGCCGGTCGCCTATCCAGTCGGCCGAAAGGTCGAACGACATTGTAAGGTGTCTCACCGAGTCGATGTTAAAGTCAGGAAACAGACGGTATGCATAGTTGTTCACATCGTTGTTGGAACGCATGTTTTGAGGTCTGCGGCCACGGTAATAGTCGTCCCATGCATCGCCGATAACCCGATAGTCCCAGTCCCAGTACTCGTTCTGCGGACAGAGCGGCAGGTCGCGCCGCTCGCTCAGCTGGTACCACTGCTGACCACTGCAGGCGTCGGACAAGGAATCGGACGACAGTCCTAAGTTCACATCGTTGATATATTCCTCTACCTGCAGCAGGTAGGGATTCACCGTCACACGGTAGCTGCTGTCGAGTCCGTAACCGTCGGTGTAATGCACCCAGTAAGGCATATTCCGGTCGGCAACCAGCCGAAGTGTCCGCGAGTCTACAAGCTGTATGTCTACATAGGGCAGCGTGCTTACGCTCACCCTGTCGATCAGCACCAGATCGTCACTGCGCAAAGCTATACGCCGTCCGGCAATGGTGTCGATATTCACAGTCATGTCAACCCAGCCAGTCCGTATGCCATTGGTAACCAGCGGCACAAAGGTCGAGGTGTCCATGTTGGCGGCTACCGTGCCTATAGCAAAGACGTTGTTGGTCCATATATGCGCTCTTACCCTCACCGTAAACGGCCCGTCATGGCTTATCGCTGGCAGGACGGCCTTCTGGTTGGCCCACCCCCACTCGCCAAAACGCAAGGGTAACTCCCCCCACCCCACTTCGAGCTGCCGCTGCAGACCGTTGTCGTAGAAGAAAGTCCAGTTCTCGGGGATACCCGTTCCGCCGTTCTCCAATTCGAAGGTCTCGCAGTAAGGTAGCGTCAGGCTGTCCGATACCGTCACCGTCACCTCGGGCCAGCAATCCGACGGGTCGGCGCTGCTACCGTAGAATATCTGGTAGGTATGCCCGAGCAACAAGTCGACGATGGTAAATGGGTTATCCGTAACGTTGTATCGCGTTCCCACCGAGTCACCCTCCTCTATCACTATGAGCGTGTAGTTCTGCCTGTTGCTGCCACGCTGTGTGCAGACCACCCGGCCGCCTTCACTCACAATATCGACCACCGGACTGATGCCGACACCAATCATGCCGAGGTGCACCGTGTCGGGCGCAAACAGGGCAAGCCACGCCGTATCAGGCGTCTCAGGCAACAGCATAGCCACACTGTCAGCCGTGGCACTGGCGAGTGTCACAAACGAAGTCCCGTCCCCCGTGTAGCCCACCAGAAGTGAGTCCTGCGCCGCCAAGCGCAGAGTCAGGCGCTTTCCCGCAAGGTTGCCTCTCACTGGCAACACCGCCATACCGTTGAAGACAAGCACATCGCCGTCGACACGGGCACTGTCGCCAAACTGCCACCCGGTCGGAAGCTCGTAACTCAGCAGCTCATCAAAGGTGAAACAGGGAGCCATCGCACCGATACCAAAGGAGTTGGTAATGAAATGGCCGGCATAAAACTGGCATCCTATGCTGTCGGGCACAGGACGCAGGTAGACACGGTAGTAGGTGCCGCTGTCAAGGCCCGCGATAGGCATCGAGCCAATCGCATCGGCGGCAAAACGGTGGACTACAGTGTCGTTGTCGCTAACTATCACCACATCCACGCTGTCCATGCCCGTCAAGGCATCGAGACTAAGCGTGGCATCAGTATAACCCACAACAGGGTATGTCAAGTTGCCGTAACCGACCGCCGAGATGGAGAGCTGGTCGATATGGCAGACACGGAAATGATACTGCTCGCTGTGACGGTAACGCAGACACAGACGGCCACGGAGCAAAGTCTCGCTCACAGGTACCGTCACCGAATAATACATCCGCGTATGCGGCGCCGCCATCTGGATGGTGTCTATTGGCAGAAAATATTGCTCATACCACGCATATCGGTCGGGCATGATGCCGACCTCAAGCATCGACTGCGGAGCATCGTCGGTGACATACATACCCACAACAATGGTGTCGGCCGAGTCAAGGTATACGTCCGGAAGCATCACCACCGAATAGTAATCCCAGTCAAAACCCATCGACGAGAGCTCCAACGCACGGGTGTAATAGTTCCAATCGGCATAGTAGTCGTTTATTCGCGGACAGTTCGCCACCCCCCTCGGAGCGTTCCAGTCGTAGCTCCAGTAGTCGAACTCGTGGTTGTACATATTCTCGAAATCCTGGCAGTAGGGCAGCTCCAGGTCGTTGAGCACGGTCCTCGTTTCCAAACGCCTGCCGCCGCACGGTACCCCGCCTTGCGTATAAAGCAGCACGTCATAGTCTGTCTGCGGCCACAGCCCGCCGATGGTGATACGGTGCTGACCAGCCGCCAAAGTGTGGTATGTCACCGTGCCCGTGCCGGGAACGAATCCGCGCGGCCCTACCTCGACCGCAAGCTGGTTGCTACCATACACAGTGTCCCACTCCACCGTCAACGTCGTCCCACGTCGGTGAAGCACCCGCACGTCTCCCACCATCTCGGTGCCTATCTGCACTGAATACACATCGACCGAATACCATGGGTCTTCAAAGTCATACCTTATGGCGAAATACTGGCTGTCCACCCCCTCGGGTATAGTGAACACCACTGTGCTGTCTTTGTTGATGATGGGCAGCGTGACCAACGGCACAAACGTGGCGCTGTCGTCGGCAAAAGCCATCGCCCCTATCGTGAATGCACACGAAGTATAGCCCGTGTTGTACTGCACCGCCACCTTCTTGCCGCCAAGCCCCGCCAACCGCGGACTGACCATATAGGCATGGCGGTACACACCGTTGGCATAGAAGTTCACACGGCCGTTGTTTAAATCAAAGTTGCTGCCGCCGGGGGCAAGAAAAGTCCACCCCGAAACCAATATCCCCCCATGGCGGAAATCGCAGCAGAACCCGTTAGCCGACGGCGCCGGACTCTCCGTCATGGCCGTCACCGAACGTACTATGCCGCAATCGGGACTCACAGTGAAGATATACTCCGTACCGCCCTGAAGACCGCTGATGGTCAGCGGCGAGACCGCATTTGCAATGGTCTGCTCTGTCGTCATGCTGCCGCGGCGGTGCACACGCACTGTGCTGGTCGGATTGCCTCGCACAACCCAAGAAAGGTCGACACTCGTCTCCGTGACATGCTGCGCCACAAGACTGTCGACACCGCACGACGTAACACCCATGTCGTCGATATACACCCTGCGGCCAGCCCCACTCTGCGAGCTCTGCACCATGTAGAACGCCAGCCTGCGAGGATGCGACGTCGCATTCCATGAGATTCGGTGCGTGGTCCACACCCCTTCTTCCCACAAAGTCAACGTCTCGATCGGCATAAAGCTGTAGTTGGCGATATCATTGCCCGCAAAATCGCATATTCCAAGCACCACCACCGTGCCGCTGTGGCTCGCCATGAGACTGAAATCGACATACGCCTGCCCGCCGCCTGTCAATGGCGGCGATGCCACTATGCCGAAATGCGACGCCGTAAGGTTGTTGCCGCAACTGAGCATAAGACTGTTCTCACCACTGCGGTGCTGCGCCTGCACCACCTGCGGCAACACATCGGCATCATCGAAGTTGGCAAGACTCGCCCAACACGGCGGCATGACACCTTCGGCGACACCCTCGAAACCCTCACTGAACGGCAGCTGTACATCGCCGCACGCCATACGGAAAACTGTCGTATCGTACGCACAGAAGTTGTTCTCCAGGCCGTCGGCATACACCGCCGCCTCATGATAGCTCGCAGTCGACAGGCCTGTCACACTATACGTCATGGCCGAGGTCGTCCCCACCTCTACTCCGTCAAGCAGCACATGGAACGGTCCGCTGCCAGTCGAATTCCATTGCAATGTGGCCGAGTTGGCTGTGACATTATCCGCCACAAGTCCGGTGACACCGGCTGGATCTATAGCAACACCCACACTGAACTGAAGCTGCAAACCGCTGGCCTGCGCGCTACCGTCTGTATGGAAATAAAGCGTCATGCTGCCCGAAGTGCACGTGACATCAACTGTCCCGTTGCCGCCGACATCGTTGACCACAAGCGTCGTCCCGTCCCACACACTAAGTCTGTCACAGCAGCTTTCAGTGCTGTAACTGCCAGTGAGCCTGACCGGCACCGTACCACCCGTCACCACAATCCACCCGTTGAAATCATTGCTGTAATACCCATCGGGACCGCCGTCGTCAAAAATATAACCCGTGCCTATGGAACAAGGATCGCTGACGACAATGGTATCGTTGTTTGTAAGGACATAGACCTGCGCATCGGCAGCCAACATGGCATTGATGGCAATCAGCAGTATGAGTATGTGTTTCAGGTGTCTCATCTTTTTTCATTAGTATCGTCTATCCCAGGCTCTGCGCCCGACAGCCCCCACCACAGTGAATATAGGTATTGCCAGCAAAGACAACACACAGGGAATATATTGATATATAACACATTCCGTGCATCATGGCATATAAGGGTATTATGCAAAAATACAAAAATAATTTTGATTGTGCGATATTTATATTCATTTAACAACACAAAAAACACCCTTTTACGCCCTAAAGGATGCCTAATAGCCACATTTCCTCCGTTTGCTGGCCACAACCTCCCGCCATCACCCTGCCTGCCTGCTGACAGGTAGCTCTGTTGTCCGCTTGTTCTCCGCTTGTTGTCCGCTTGTTCTCCGCTTTAAAAGCGGAGAACAAGCGGACAACAAGCGGAGAACAGAGCGTGCCTTCGCGGGGCGTGCGTGGTCCTTGCGTGGCGTCGTGCGGCCTGTGGCGCCCGGCTGTTGATAACCGCCCCTTCCGGCGGCGCCCTTGACAGCGTATCACTCTATTCCATAGCGTGTTGCGCGTATTTTGCCCC
>JAEEGL017342340.1_pt1 | contig 17375 bp, 7 predicted proteins | sample 9134231 | NCBI WGS metagenome assembly JAEEGL01 (sample SAMN16246548, study PRJNA631951) | gut metagenome | biome: gut microbiome; feature: rumen; material: fiber-attached | host: Bos | place: Iran: Karaj | collected 2018-10
ACGGTCTGGATTTGTGCAATGTTTAATGCGTAAGCCATAGTGTTTGTGTTGTGTTAATGGTAAATACTATTTTGTGTTTGTGTTGGTTTCTGTTGGAAGGATTACTTCTCCTCCTTCATAGCCTCGCGGATCTGGCTGTAGCTCATGCCGCGATGGATGCGTGATGTCTTCTGCTTCGGAGCGTCGCCCGTGCCGTTGCCGGCAGGTATGCCAGCCTGCTCGTCCACCATCGGTGCGGGCTTCCCGGAGAGATCCTTCACCTCTGCCTTCAGGTCTGCTACCTGCTTCGTCAACTTGTCAATCTCCGCCTGCTTATCGGCGATGATGCGTGCGCTCTCGTCGATGGCCTTTTCCTTCTCGACAATCATGCCGTCCTTGGTCTCGATGTCTGCCTGCAGCTGCTCGATGTTGTTCTTCTGAACACCACAAGTGTCCTTCAGAGACTCAATCTCCTTGTCCTTCTCGGCAATCATCTGTTCGGCATTATGCAATGTCTCCTGAATCTTGTCGATATCAGCCTGTGCGTTCTGCAAGGCTTCCTCAGAGGCAGGTTCCTGTGCGGGCTCTGCAGCCGGTTCAGCGGCAGGCTCTGCGGCGGGTTCCTGTGCGGGTTCTGCAGCCGGCTCCTGTGCTGGTTCAGCAGCGGGTTCTGCGGCTGGCTCTTGTGCGGGCTCTGCTTCGGCTCCCTGTGCTGGTTCGGCGGTGGGTTCCTGAGCAGGCTCCTGAGCTGGTTCCTGTGCTGGTTCAGCGGCAGGTTCATGTGCTCCTTCCTGTGTGGCCTGGGCTGCTGCAGCCTCCTGGGCCTTCTTCTCTTCGTCTGTCATTTCCTTATTGTTATTAGGGGTTGCTACTTCTTCCATGGTAGGACCAAAGAATCCTTGGCGCTCGGCACTGACATGTCCGTCGTCAATGACCGTCAGGTTTCCTTTCTCCTTATTGATGGCTGCCTTCTGCTGTGCGTTCAGCTTGGCCAGTTCCTCTGGTTCCTGTCCGGGTTCAGGCTCACCGCTGTTACCGTCAGGATCTGGTGCCGTCATGAAACGTGCGGCCTGCATCTCCTCATTGGCGAGAGCAAAGACGCACTCGATAGCACGCTCCATATCGCCAATCTCATCAACAAGTGCAGGGATGACTTCCTGCGCCTCGAAGACCTTACCTGAGAGCATGTCATCCGTAACGAGGGGACGTCCCTCGCGGACGGTGTTATGGAACTGCTCGGTATCCTTGTCGAGGTCGGCTTGTAGCTTCTCATACTCACCCTTGGCAGCCTCACGCCACCAGGCGTTCTTCTCCGGGCAATCCTTGCCGACGAGCTCGACATAGCGGAAGCCGTCTTGATCAACGGTGTCGTGTGCGACAGCCCAGAACGCAGCCATCGTTCCGATGCAGCCTACCTCATCGTGCGGGTTCATCACCACGACACGGTCACAGCGGCTGGCAAGGTTGATACCTGACGAGCAGCACATGCCGTCGACGAAGGCCACGGTGGGCTTGCCCTTCTCGCGGCAGTCGTTGATCATCATCTCGTAGTCGTTACGGCTGGCAGCCTCGCCACCAGGAGTATTGATGAGGAACAGATGACCTACAACCTGCTCGATGGTATTGGCATACATCACCTGGTCGCGCCAGTCCTTAGAGCCATAAGAGCAGCCACCGCCGTCACGCGTGATGGGGCCGTCAACAACCACGACATTGATAATCTGGTCGTCATCGGCTAGTTCCTCGTCATTATAATAAAGGTGACTCTCTACACGGTAGATATTGCCAACATACAGCTTGTCCTCGAAGTTGGCACCAACGTTCTTACCGTCCTTATCCTTGTAGCCCTTCTTAGACAGGAAGTATCCGTGCTGCTTCTCGATATCGTTGTCCAGCTGCAGCTCGATGGCGTTCTTCAAGGCAGTGGCATACGTCTGTGCCATGTCGGGACGGAAGTCCCACTCCTTGTTGTGCAGAATTGATAATAGTCCGATATTCATATCTTTTCGTTTTTTTTGTGTTAACTTCGTTGACCTTCCTCACGCTCGGTAGTGCTGATGCGAGCATCGTTCTACTCTCGCTTAATCGGAACGTTGTGTCTACTGCAAATATACAATGGTACTCTTCGTGGCGCAAGGGCAGTTATTTGTACTCCGGCTTGATATGCGTATGCGGGAATGCCGTGAACAGCTTCTTACGACCCTGCTCGCATGCCTCACGGAGGCGCCTCTGTTCCGCTTGCTCGCGGTGTTCACGGGCGTACTGTTCCTGCTTCTCACGCGCACGCACGACATTATATATCGGTGATCCTACGGCTGCGTCGCCCAGCGCGTCTAGGTTGTCCTCAATCCACTTCTCCGCCATCGCCATCGCCTGTTGTGCATCGGTCATCGAGTCGCGCCGTGCCAGCTTCTCCTGCTTGGGGCCTATCTCCACGCGACGTGCCTCGACGTAGAACGCCAGCGCGATGCGCAGCTTCTTGACCAGTGTATCCATTGCCTTGTCGTCCGACCCCTCGTTGGCATAGCCGATGGCTGACTCCAGCAGCTTGCTGCCGACGCGGGGTTCCAGGTAGGTGTCCTGGCAGAATCGGATGTCATGCACCATGTCCACATAGTCCATGCGGCACTTGATGGTCGAGAACTTCTGCAGCACCTGGGCCGTCTGGAACAGGAGGTCCTTGTTCAGGTAGAAAGCGTCCGCCTCCTTCCACAGGTCGGTAAACAGCTTCTCCCCTTTTGCATCGACTTCGAGGAATATCAGCAAGTCGTCCACAGCCCGACCGGCACTCATGAAGGCATCCTTCCTCGCCTCGTCACGGTCCTTGTCGCTGGCAGAGTCGTAACCCTCGGCACTCACAACGTTCATGCCGCCGCCCTCGTTGAACGATACCGTCAGCAGCCCCGTCTTGTGCGAGAGCATCTTATAGAACTCGATGCGCTGGCAGATACGCAGCAGGCGGATGGCCTGCATATCCTCCTCGGGCACGTCGTCCTCGTCGCCAACGGTGGGCACGCACGGTGTCTGGTAGGGTCTCAGACCCGCCTGTATGGCATCCTGCAGCTCTGTCACGTCGGCATACGGCACGGCAGGCTCCGCCTTTGCCTTCTTCGTCGGCTTGACGGTCACCGCCGTGATGTCCACGTACTTGTCACGCAGCCGCTCGTACTCCTCGCACAGCCTCTGGTACAGCGGCGTGCCCAGCATCGGCTCCAGCGCCACGCGCTCCTCCTCCTCCAGGTATCCGAACAGCTTCTGCGGCTCAGCCCACCGTGCCGTAGGCATCAGACTGACAATCTCGTTTGGTGTCGTGATAAACATCTTTTATTTGACAATTTTACGATTTACTATTTATCTGCAATTTACTTCAATAGCTCCGTGGAATCAAGGGCAGCGATGAGCATTTCTCATCTCTTATCTCTCATTTCTCATTTAGCGAAGGCGCTACAGGTACTTTTCCCCGTGGCGCTGTGCCTCCTTCTGCATCTTGTTATACATATTCGGAATACCCTCCGGTCCCGTCCAGATGTTACGGGCGATGATGGGCTGGTTCAGCCGCACCAGCAGTGCCTCCTCCACGGCGGCCTGCCGGTTCATCGCCTCCGTCATGGCTGCAATGTCAACGCCGTCAGCCATCATACCTCCGCCATCAGCCATCACGTCTTCGAACTCATCCACGTTCCCATCTGCAAACGCCTTCATGCCGCGTCCCATGCGCGAGGCACTGCGGCGCATCCTGCCGCCTCCCGAGAGCGTCTGTATCGTCCGCCATATCTCGTTCTCGTTCATCGTGATCTGGCGCGTGGTGCCTGCATCGATAATCATCTCACGGCCCCGCTCCCCGCTCAGGTGGAACTCCGGTCCGTTCGTCAGGTGCGTCTTCGGGTTCGTGCCCGTGTACTTCGCCCGGTACGTCCTGCCGTCCGCCGCATCCACGTTATACATCCGTCCAGGTGTCAGCGAGTTCGGGTCGCTGAACTCGTTCACGTTACCCTCTGCATACGTCAGCATACCCGTGGCGAGTCGTCCTGCTGATACAGAGGCACCGGTAATCTGCGAAATCTGACTCTTCGACTTGGCTATCTTCGACGTTGCCAGTCCCATCAGTCCGCCCAGAACAGCCGTACTTATGGCGGTGAGGATAGGACCTACGATAGAGCCGTGCTCAGCCGTGTCCTTCGATGCCGTCTCTGCCATATTGACAGCCGTCTTTCCGAAAGCCGATTCAAGAGCCACGTTCAGGGCGGCGATGGCAGCCTGTCCAGCAGCCTGCAGGGCTATCATTTCAAACTTCTGGGCGGTGTCGAGGTTGTCGTTAGCCATAGCCTGATAGGCAATGCCGTACATGTTGGCGGCGGCAGCCATCTTAGCATAGGTGCTGGAGGCACCCTTCGACATCTGCTGCTCGGTCTGCTGCTCGGTCTTCGCAACCTTGTTCTGGTTGTCGACCTTCACTTGTGCCACCTCGTTGCTCATGTCGATTTCCTGTTGTTTGAGCGTTTCCAGCTTCTCGCCGTTCTGCGCTATCTGCTCGTCGGTGATGGCGATTGGAGAGGGAACATAGCCTGGAACCTCCGCCAGCATCGCAGCCTTCTCGGTCTCTGTCTGTACGGACAGGTCACGGTAAACGCCGAACATCTCCGTCATGTCCTCGACACCCTTGGCCTTCTCCTCCTCCGTCATCTGCCAGACAGGCTTCCATGACGGTGACTCTCCTGATGATGGCTGCTCTGCCGGAGCGATGGGCGACACCATCTGTCCGTTGCTGTCGACGGCGAACCCCTGCTCGTTACGCTTCATCTTGCTTGTGTCCGAGAAGTCCGACGCACCGGACATCCCAATCGTGGCATACAGCGCCTGTGTGTTGGCGTAGAGGGCCTGCGTATTCGCGTCGATAGCCTGGTTCTGCAGGAAGGCATTCATCCAGTCGGTGATACTCTCCGACATCTTCATGTTGATGTCGTCCATCACCTTCTTCCACGCCTCGGCCTGCGCGTTCTCGCGCTCGATCTCGTGCTGGCGCTCCAATGCCTGGCGCTCGTCCAAGTACTCATAATGCGCCTTGGCATCGCTCGTACCTTCGTTGTCGATGACGATGTACGTGCCGGCACCAGGACCGCCCTTACCCGTCAGGTTTAGCTTCGCCCGCTCGTTGTAGTACTCCGCGTCACCGGCATGGCTGGCCTCGAACACGCCCTGCAGCGACGACGCCAGCAGGTCCGCCCACTCGCGTAGCGACGTATAGAGGCGGTTCTGAGTTTCCTCCAGCTTCTCGGCCAACGACACACGCTGCTTGTCAAGTTCCACCTGCTCCTTAGTCAGGGTCAGGCCCACGCTCTTGTCGATATTCTCGGCATCCATGCGCTTCTGCTTGGCTTCTTCCAGCTTGCCTTGCTTCTGCAGCAGGTCGGCCTCCTGATTCAGCAGGGCCACGCGGTCTGCGCCAGCCTTTTTCAGCATGCGGATGCGTGTTTCCTGCATCGTTATCTGCAATTGGATCTGCTTGATGGCCAGCTTGTCGGCGACGCGCTCCGATGCCGTACCTGCACCTATCAGGCTGTTGGCACGTTGCACACTGTTTTGCAGTATCTGCATGCGAGTGGTGTCGGCCTGCGCCTGCTCGGTGATGTCCTGCATCATGATCTCCACCTGCTTCTTGATGATGCTTGACTCCTTCTTGATGGCGTCCTGAACAGAGTCGAACGTCATACGCAGCATAGCCAGCATACCCTGCTGCATGCTCGGGTCTTTGCTGATGATGTCGGCCCACTCCTTGAAACCATTCTGGCGCATATCATCCAGCAGATTCTCAACGGTCATCGTATAGGCGTTCTCTGCCTCGCCAAGCAGGAACGTGATGCGCTTCAGCTCCTCGGCGGCACTGTCGGCTCCCTCGGTCAGATCGGCTGTCAGGATGCCCATCTTACCCAGGTTGTCCTGCATGTTCTTGGCAATGCCGTTGAACGGGCGTTCCTTGTTGATGATGTCCTCAATGGCCTTCAGGTGTTGGCTGAGCGCCTTCTCTACCTTGTTCCAGTCCTTCTCGGAACCCAAGTCCAAGTCACCTTGGAACTTGCGGTATTCCTTGGCGCCTTGGTCGTTCATGGCTTTTACGGCCTCGCTGAACTTGCGGGTGTTGGCAATGGTAGCCTTGATGTACTTCGCATCGTCACCCGTGCGCTCTGCTATGATGGCAGAGATGGCGCCCTGCTCGTCCTCGGCTATCTGCTTGTGCTTGTTCGAGTACATGATTTGCAGCTCGGCACGGCGCCTGTGCCATTCAGCCTCATTCTTGATATTGCGGTTCCATGCCTCTGCCTCGCTGATCTCCTCGTCGTTGCGCGCCCTGTCTATCTCCGTCTTGCGCTCGGTGTAGTACGCATCCAACTCTTCCAGATACGCCTTCATGTCGTCCTGCATCAGCTTGCGGCGAATCTTCTGTTGCTTCGGATCCATCCAGTCGCCCGTGTTCGTCAGGTGCTTGGCGTGCAAGGCATCCTGAATCTTCAGACGCTCGGTGTTGTACCACTCGATGGCATCGCTTGTGGTCTTAATGTTCTTGCGTACGGCGTCGCTGATAAACTTGGCATCCTCCGACAGTACTTTCTGTACGTCGGCACCGTTGGCCAACGCACGCACACGTTCCAGCATCTCCTTGCGGCGGGCCACCAGGTCGTTGGCGTCCCACTTCTCATACGGATCTTTTACGCGGTCGTAGTCGCCGTAGGGGTTGTTGTTACCGCCGCCGCCACCGCTGCCACCGTCGTCGCCACCGCCTAGCGATTTGAGGTTGAGTTCGTTGATTTTGCTTTCCAGCTTCAGGATATCCTCGTCATTCTTCTTCATCTCATCCTGGTTGGTGATGATGTCCTGCTGCTTGGCCTCGTAGTCACGCAGGAACTTGCGTCGACCGTCGTTGTGTTCCTGAGCTGCCGCTGCAGCCATTCCGAACATACCAGCAGCCGTTGGTGAGTTGGCTACATTCGTGCTGACACGCTCGTAGCTTGCCTTGTTCTCGTCTACATACTTCTTGGCTTCGTCACGCTTTTCCTCCAGAGCAAGGTTTTTCTCTGTCAGTTCGGTAATCTTCTGCTGGTAGGCTCGCGCCTTGGCCGACTTAATAATCTCGGCAGTCAGGTTGCTGTATTCATAGGCGGCAGCCTTCGCCAGTTCGCTCTCGTTGGCGAGATTGTTATAATACTGGTTGTACTTCTCATCACCTACCATTTCGTGCAGGGCTTTCTTGCGCTCGTCCAACGATTTGTTCTGGTTTTGTGTTACTTTGTATAGCTTTTCCAGTTCGGCACGTTCCTTGATACTTTCCTCCTTGGCTTTTTTCTCAGCATCGGCCACCTGGTCAATTCTTTGTGCGGCTTCCTTTGATTTCTCAGCAACATCCATCAGTTTTGACCCTAAGAAATACACAGCCATTGCCACCGCTGTAATAATATTCGCCCTCATGGCTGCATTCATCTTACCCCAAGCCTTAGCAAAGAGTCCCGTCTTTACCGATGCGTCAGCAGATGCGTTGCCAACGGCCTCCGTGGCTGCAGCCTCGGCGGTCTTGGCGGCTGTGTCGGCGGCAGACGCAGCCGTTGATGCTTTCGTGGCAAACAGGAACTTACCAATGGAGATAAGCATCGTGCCAAATGTCTCGGCCCACTTCGCTTTCAGTAAAGCAAGATACACAAGAGAGTAGCGGAAAAAGCTACCAATCGGCCCCTCGTCCGTAAGCAAGTCCACCACAACACGCAATTTGTCAATAATCCCGCCCAGCCAACTGGTATTGCCGGCCGTCACAAAGAACTCCTCTATCTGGTTCTTCAGTCGTGCCCACTTACCGGCTGCCGTATCGTTCATCTTGTTATACTCATTCATCAGCGCCACGTTCTTACTGTATGCCTCGCTCGCCGTGTCAAGCTGTTCCTCCAGCTTGTCCACGTTCTGCGACAGCAGGCCGAACACGATACCCGCACGGGCTCCCTGCTGGTTCAGCTCCTTCATCACCTCCTGCATCGACGTAGAGCGACCCAGAGCCTTCTCCACAGAGTCTGCCATTGCATTCATACCCTCCTCCGTAGAAGTGTCAAAGCCCTTTGCGCTGTCGTGCAACTTGCGGAAGATAGCCACCATCTGCTCCATGCCCGTCATGTTCTTCAGCTCCTTCTCCGTCATGCCGATAGCCTTGGCCACCTCAAACGTGTTGTTCTTGATGGCGGGGATCATACGCGACAATGCCGTTGCCGACATCTCCACGCGACCGCCCAGCGCATCCACCGTAGCGCCGAGGGCTGCAATCTGGTCAATCGAGATACCAGCCTGAGCGCCCACGGCACCTACGCGGCTCACGAAGTCCGTGATAGGTCCGGCAGCGGCAGCACTGTTAGCACGCAGGGCTATGATGGTCGAGCCCACGCGTTCCAGCGTCTCACGCACGTTGCCGCCGTTCTTCTCCAAGTCGCCCGTAGCATCCGCAATCTTCATCAGTGTGCGGCTCGCCTCGTTACCCATTTCCGGCAGCGATACCGCCAGCATGTTGGCAGCCTCCGTGAAGCCCTGCACCTGTTCCTGCGTCTTCATACCGATACTACCAGCCAGCGAACTGAACTCCATCAGTCCCGTCAGGTCCGTTCGTGTATCCAGTTTTGCCAAGTTATCGCTCAGTCGTCCTACTTCGTCAGCCGTAAATCCGGTAGTCTTCCTGACTTCACCCATCTTGTCACTGAGCTCCAACAGGTCGTCGGCGGTACCCATCATTTTCTGCCACACGGCATTGAAACCCATGTACATCACGACATAGGTCTTCAGTCGGCTCCATGCCTTCTCCCATGCCGTGGCGCTGGACTTGGCCTGGCCTTCCATGTCCTTGAGCATGTTCTTGGTGTTGCGCACCTGCTCGGCAAATTCTTTGTACTGTTTGCTGTTTTGCCCGAGCGAGCCCTCCATGCGCTTCAGTTCTCCGTCTGCCCGCTTGATGGCGTTACGCAGCTCGTCAAGACTCACGGCGTTGGTGGGAGTGCGCATCAACTCCTGCATCTTCGCCTGGCTCATGTTGAAGTTGTCCTGCTCGAACTTCAGGTCGCGCAGTTTTTTTGTCAGATCTGTCAGTTCCTTCTCCTCGGCATCTGTTGCAGCCCCACTATCACGTTTTACCTTGATAGTCTGGATAATGGCGTCGCGTTGTTTCTCGATAGCCTTGGTGGCCATCTGGATTTCCTGCGGGGTGGCTGCGAAGGCATCGGTACCAGTCTTTCCGGCAAGCATCAGAGCATCGTTGACAGACATGATGTCTTGTCCAGCCTCTTTGGCTGACGCTCTGAGTTGTTTCATATAGTAGTCTATCTCCTGCAACAACGAGAGATTGTTTTCTTTAGGCAGCGTGTCGCGGTATGCCTTCAGTGCGACAAGGTTATCCTTGCGCTGATTCTCACTAATCTTACTCTCGTAATCCGCATCGCCACGCATCCTCTGGAGCACAGAAATACCGCCGACTTTTATCCGAGAAGCCTCTTGCTCCTTCTGAATTTGTTTTACCTTGTTCAGTTGCTCGAAATAGTAAGCAATCTCGCTGGCGGCAGCCTTTGGGTCATCAGCCATTCTCTGCCAGTATTGTTCCTGTGTTTTCAGGGCGGACTCAGTCAAACTCATACCGCGACGCAGTTGACCTTCCATTGCCTGGTTCGTCTCCAGGCGTTTTTTGTTCGCTTCTTCTACAGCCTTTGCCTCGCGCACGGCGGCACGTTGTGCCTCTACACCATATTGCTTGACGTGCTCCTCAGCGGCCACGATATTCTTAGCAAGCGTTTCTACCTCTGGACTGGCGCTCTTGTATGTCTGTATCAGTTGCTTTCCAGCTTCGATGGCCTCACGAATTTCGCCTTCGCTCATCTCTGAGAGATTGCCACCCAGTTTGGAAGCACGCTCGTTACGGGTACTCTCAGCCTGTTGTCTCTGAAGGTCGATAGTTTTTTCCAGTTCCACCCTATAGGCGCCAATACTCTCAGCAGCAGTCTTAGGATCATCTATCAGACGCTGCCAATATTGCTGTTGCGTTCTTAATGCCGATTCCGAAAGCGACGTACCCTGATCCAACTGTTTGCGCATAAGGTTTTCGGTTTCTTCCTGCTTGCGTGCTGCACGCAGGGATTCCTCGCCAAAATTCTTTAAGTGATTCTCAGCTTCGGCAATGACCCTCGACATTACGCGATAGTGCCCTTCGGTTGGCTGTAGTGTCTGCTGGTACTCTCGTGCAGCATCAATACTCTTGCGTATCTCAGCCTCCGACATGGCTAAATAACCCCGGCCGAGCAGCCGGTCAGCTTGCTTTGTGTTGGCTTCCGTTTTTCGCTTCTGCTCTTCCTCGGTAATCGCCTTCAGGTGCGCCTCTGCTTCTTTCAGACTATCGCTACCTTTGGCGGCACCGGCAACCATGGTTTCCCAGAATTTTTTTGTTTCGGTAACAGCGGATGCGGACAAAGCTCCGACGTTCTTCATTCGCTGCTCCATCATCATCAGGGCTGGCTTGCCCTTCATCTCGTCCAGCGCTTCCTGAAGGTGTTGTATCTCGATGGTGTTACGCTTCCACGTAAAGCTATTCTGGTCGATATGGCGGTTCTCCTCCGTCAACAGACGGATGGCCTGCTCGGTCTTCTCGATGCCGTCGGTCTTCGCCTGAGCCTTGATGCGCTCCGCATCGCGTATCTTCTCGCCCTGCTCCTGTATCTTGCCGTTGGTCTCGGCCAGCAGCTGCTGGTTCTTCTCGTTGGTGGCGATGGTGTCCTTGTTGGCTTCGTTCAGCTTCTCCAGACCCTCTTTGTTCTCCTTTAGCTTCTGGCTCTTCTCGTCCAGTGACTTCACCAGGTCAGCCTCCGATTGCTTGGCTTTTTCGTTGGCAGTCTCAGCATCCTCTACGGCTTTGTTGGTCTTCTTCTGCTGCGCCTCGCCTCTCTCCATAGCCGCTACCATTTCGGCCTCTGCATCCTTCAGCTCCTTCTCCTTGGCTATCAGCTCGGCAGACTTCTGCGTCTCTTCGCCGGTAGCCTTGGCGGCAGCCTCGCTGGCCTTAGCCTTACGGCCCTTTGCCTGAGTGTTGCGCTCCGTAGCCTCAGTGTCCTGGTTTTGAGCGGCTGTCTCCACGGTCTGCATTTCAGCCAGCTTTTCTGCTGCCCTCTTCCATTGTCCCTTTAGACGTCTTACCTCGCCGCCTTTGGGACTCTTGACGTTTTCTTCATAGTTTTTTATTTCATCTTCCAGACTCCTCCTTTGAAGGTCACCGTCTATACCACCCGGAAGACTGCTCTTCTTCCTCTTCAGCCCGGCAAGATGCTCCTTCATCTTATCGTATTCAGCCTGAGACTTGTCATAGGCATCTTTGAGCTTCTTTACCTCCAAAGCCTTCTGCTCTGCAGCCGTCAGGTTCTTGGTGGCTTCGGTGGCGTCCTTCACAGCCTGGGTTTCTTTCTCGGTTGTCTCGGTACCATGTGCTGCCGCGTATGACGCTTTGTTTGTGATATCAAAAAGCGCCTTCAGCATGTCAAGACGTCCCTTGAATGCCTCAGTGTTGGCTTTAATCATAAGCGTCTCAGCACTGAAATCCAGCACACCGCCTTCTCTCAGCAGTCCGCCGCCACCCTTGCCCTGTACGACTTTCTTAAAGAGATCCTTTGCCTTCTGGTTGTCGCCTTTCAATCCATAGCGCTCCTTGAAGCCGGCAAGTATGCCGTCGATATTCGCGCCGCCCACGGACAGTGTACCGTCCGAGCCCTCCGATGCTCCATGGTTTATCATCTGTGTGATAAGCCACGACTGCACCTCTTCTGGGTTCGACATGTCCAGCTTGCCGCTCTTGTAGCCCACGGTCGACTTCTCAGTCATAGCCTTCTTGGCAGCGTTGGCTTCCTCGGCACTCATCTTCTTGATGGCCTCGATTTGGGCATTGATGGCTTCGACGTTCTTCCGTCTCGATTCAGAAAGGTTGTCGGTCTTTTCCGTCAGTTTGTCTGTCGCGCTGGCTTCGGAACCCATCGCTGCTCGGCGTAGCTTGAAAATCTCTCTGGATTCCTTGTCGTTAGCGTCTATCTTTTCGTTTAGTTCTAAGAGGCGTGTGTTTACCTGTTCGAGTTTCTTCTTGGCTTCTGACTCTCCCTCAACTGCCTTTACCTCGCCGTTGATAACATCCGTCAGGTCTTTTACCACTTTACTGTAGGCTTCAACCTTTGATGTATTCAGGTCGATGCGCGAGAAGACGTTGTTCATCATGCCGCCCTTGATGAGACCTCCATTCTCACCGCCGAGCAGCCCACGAATGGCGTCCAGCGCATCGGCATCGTCTGTTATGCCGAAGCGCTCCTTGAACATGGCGCGTACCTTGGCAACGCCGGCACTGTCCAGCGACATGGCATCGCCGCTGACTCCTTTAGGATTGACAGACTTGATACTCTCTATCAAGAAGTGCTGGGCATTCTCCGGGTTGGTATACGAGAACTTGCCGTCCTCGCCCTTGGTGATGACCGCCTGCTTCTCCTTCAACTTTGCCTCGGCCTCTTCCTTGCTCGGGCTGGCAAAGGCATTGGCTGCTTTCTCGGCAGCAGCGGCCTCTGCTTCCAAGGTTTTGACCAGTCCGTCGCGCTCCCTGGTGAGTTTGTCACGTTCAGCAATCAGCTTTCTGGTTTCTTCCACAAGGCCCTCCTGCTTCTTCAGGAGCGTCTCGGCCGTCTCAGTCCCTTTCTTGTCGGTCTCTGCTACTTTCTCACCAGCCTTGGCGTCTTCCTTCTTGGCTTCGGTCTTTTTCTTCGTTTCCTCGGCCTCCTGCTTGATGGCGGCGCTGGCCTCCTCGGCGCCCTTCTTCACAGTCTCTGCCACGGAGTCCTTGGCAGGAGTGCTGCCAGCAGCCTGTTTCATCTTCTCGTACTCCTCGCGCAGGGCCATAAACTTACCCAATGCGGTCTCGTACTCGGCATCCAACTTCTTCTGAGCTTCAATCTCCTTGTCGGCAGCCTTACCCGCTGCCTGGGCCTTACGATACATGGCTTCAACGCCAGTCTTGCCAGATGCGGCACGCTCTTCCTCGGCCTTTATTTCGCGCTGAAGACGGTCTATCTCATCCTCGTACATCTGCTGGTCCTCGCGGTACTTGGCGGCAGCCTGTGCCGACGCACGGGCGTTGGCCTCGCGAGCCTCACGCTCCTTCTCCAGCGTCTCTATCTCCTGCTTGCCTTTCTCTATCTCCTGGTCGGCGGCGGCAGCACGCTGACGGGCGGCATCGGCACCCTCCTTGGTCAGTTGCAGCGACACACGGCGGGCATCGTCCGTGGTTACAATCTCACCCTTCAGCTGACGCTCCTTGATGGCCATCTCGTCGGTGGTCTTCATCAGGAACTTCAACTGTTCCTCAGCCTTACGATACTCCGTACCCATATAAGGCAACACCTGCAACAGATCCTGCAAGCCTTTCTTTTCGTCCTCCAAGGTTTTGCGGAAAACTACACCACCATTCTGCAACGACTCAATCAACTGGTCGGTGTCGCGCTGCATGCGGGCATAGTTCTGCTCAGTCTCCTGCATCAGAGCTCCCATGTCACGCCACTCCTTCGATCCGGTTGTCAGCTTGCTCTGTGCCAGCTTAGCAGCATTGTTGACGGTCTTCTGGAAGGCCGCGTTCATCTCCTGCAATGAGCCGTCGTTGAACATCTTCACGCCCTCGTCCAGTGCACGCATACCCTTCATCAGCTCCTTCTGGGCCTGCGTCAACTGGCGGAAGCGCCTGTCCGTTGCCTTCAGTTCCTGGTTCCAGCCTTCCAGAATCTTCGCGTCGGTGTCCTTCGGCGCCTCGGCGATATTCTTCTTCAGCTCCGATATGCGGGTGTTACACTTGTCGGCCTCCTGACGGATGCTCTCAATGGCGGCATTGGCTCCCCTGGCACTGGCCTGGAAGTCAATGTGGATGATGTCATATCTGTTTGCCATAATGGTGTTATGTTAAGTCTTGTATGTGTTGGTGTTATATCTTAGTCGCGGGTTGTCTTTCCCTGTTTCACTGCCCACTGCACGATGCGATTGTAGGCGGCTGCCGCGCTACGGTTGTTGCCCATGGCGTAAATCATATACATGGTGCCGGCGAACGAGAACTGGGCACGGGCAAAGGCCGAGAACTTCTGAGCCTGTGTGCGCATCTCCGTCACGACATGCGGGCGACCTTTGCGCTTACGGGTAGGCACTGGTATGGGCTTCCACTTGGGGTGGGGGATGTTCGGCACGGGACCGTTATACTTCTCCCTGCCACCGACGGCCAACTCCAGGTATTTGGCATAGTAGATATACCGCGCCTCGAACGTCTGTGTGTCGCCACCGCTTGCCGCCCATGTGCGCCACTTCAGCGAGCGTTCCAGCTGGTGCGTCCGTGGCGTTATCAGGCGGTCCACGTTTCCCATCGTGTTCTCACGGCTGATGCGCACGAAGTTGTTGATCCACTCCATGATGCGTGTGTCGCGCCAGTCGAACTGGAATCTGAGCACGTTGTCGCCGTATTTGTCGGCTGCCCATGAGCGTTCCTGAATTTCGCTTAACAGTGCCATAGCTTATGCCTTCTGCTTAAAGAAATCGTCGATTTGCTTGTCTGTCTCGTCAATCACCTGCTCTACGAGGTCATACACGTGTTGCATAGTAGAGACATACATCAGTCGCCCACTCGGTATGTCGATGGCAAACTCTTTTTCTATCTCCATCAGCACCTCTATGCACTGTATGGAGTCAGCACCCAGCTCGTCGTAAAAATCCTCCGGCTTGATGTCACTCGCCTCGATGCCTGCCTTTGCAGCCATGATGGCATTCACTTTGTCAATAATCCTCTGCTTCGTCATATCGTTATTCTTTGTTTTCGTCCGTATCGTCCGCTGTATTAAACTTCGTTTGACCCTCCTCACGCTCGGGAGAGTCGATGCGAACATCACTCTCCTCTCGCTCAATCGGAGCGTTCATCTGCCTGACAATACACTCCGCCAGGCATTTCTGCCAGCGTTTCAGCAGCTCCCCACCCTCACGCTCGACGACATCTTGCCACTTATAGAGACCCTGCTCTAACGTGGCGATGCTCTCTGGTTCATGGCTCATGGTGCATGGTTCATGATTATCCGAACCGTTAACCGTTAACCGTTCACCGTTAACCCGAGCAAGTTCCTGCTCCACATAGGCGACATACCTCATGGCGGCGCGGCGTTCCTGCTCATGAGCCTTGCGGATCTTCTCCGATAGCTGCTTGTAGTAGGCTGCATCATGACATTTACTATTTGACAATTTACCATTTACTATTTCTTTGGCGCCAGCCTTATTGATTATTGTCTCACGGTTATTGTTCATGCTCTCCAGCAGCGCCTGTGCAGCCAGCTCCGCGTCGTCCGGAACGGGAGTAACCGGGGTTTTCACGCCGTCAATGCGCATGGTGCGCACCGGGTCCCTCATCACCTTCCGCCTGAATATGTGTCGTATGAAGTTCATGCTCTTTTTTTTTACTGGAAATATACCCTATGGGTATCGGAAAAGCAAGGGCAGGAGGATGAAAGACATGCAGAAAGAGATTTTAAAAAGTTTGCATTAATTAACACGGATATGCACGGATTTCATAAAAATATACTTATCTTTGCACCGTCAAGAAGTTCAAGAGGGGCACAATCAATACTTAAAACCACAAGCAGCAGCCCCGGATAACATGAAAGGGCTGCGTCGGATACGTGCCAATGCCATAAGTATTATAATAATGTATGATGGCGGAGAACGGATCGGGGAAACCCGGAGGCAACAACCCTCTTGAAGCCTTTGACAGTCCGTTCCTCCGCCGTTTTTTAATGTCAGAACCGCAAGAGTGTAACCAAACGATGGGTAAGTCAACGAACATCAGCGGCCGGGAGGTGTTGCCGGCACTGCCGGGGAGCTGGAGCGAGCTCTCCTGGCGGCAACTGTGCGACGTGTGGCGTGTGAAGATGCGCTACAGCGGAAACCCCGACGTGGCGAGGGCGGCAGCACTGCTCAGTCTCTGCGGGCTGGAGGCCGTCGGGATACCGAAGGGCCGCCGCCGGGGTACCGGAATGCCGGAATGCCGGTATCATGAAACGACCGGAGAGCCCCTTTATACCCTTCGCAACGGAGACGGACTCCTGCTGGCGGTGACTCCCCGCGAGCTGTCGCAGATGGCACGGCAGACCCTGCCATGGCTCGACTATCCCTACGGAGACCCTGGCAAGGAGGCGGTGAAGGATGACAGCGGGAAGGTGGTCGAGGAAGCCATGGACCCGGTGCGGGGCTACGTCAGCAACATGCGCGACGCAATGATACTGCCGGAGGAGGAGGTGACGGTGACTGCTTCCGTTATCCCGTTGTTCCGTCATACCGTCATGCCAGTAAAACTACGCCGCCACTTCGCTCTGCCTCAGGTGGCCTGCAACAACCTGACATGGCAGCAGTACAGGAGCCTGCAGGTGATCACGCCGCAGATGTTCCGGGAGGGAGTCACGGAGGGCGAGGCACTGGACCTGCAGGCACAGTTTCTGGCACACTGCCTGGTACCGCGCTCCGTAGCCCTGCTCGACACGACGGGAGGCAGCATCCGCCTGCGTCCACACTACACCTACCAGTATGACTCGGTAAGGGCGGAGAAGATGGTGAAGTGGTGGAGACGGAAGTTGGCGGCATCGTCATCACGGCATAACGACATTACGGTATCACGACAAGACACTGCCGCCATCCTCTTCCATATCTGCTTCCAGTGCTACCAGACGGCACTCTCGTACTATGCGCAGGCATATCCCCTGCTGTTCAGCGACGACGGCAAGAAGGACAAGATGAAGGACGCTTTGCAGGGCGAGGTGGGTACCATTAACACCATCATGAAGTATGCGGGCTATGCCGAGCAGCAGCAGGTGTACGACTCGAACCTGCCCTTTGTGCTGGACATCCTGAACACAATGGCGAAGGAGGCGAAGGAGATAGAGAAGATGGACGCAAGGATTAAGCGTAAGAGATAAATATAAAACGAATAAGACTATGCTGATAATGATTACAAACCGCTGTCACATGGGCTGCAAGCACTGCATGCAGGACGCGAAGCCCAGTGGCAAGCGTATGACCGACGAGACCTTTGAACAGGTGCTGGCGTTTGTCCGCGAGGCGAAGCCATTGGTGGTAAGTGTGACGGGTGGCGAGCCCACGGAGCATCCCCGCTGGGCAGAGATGACGCGTGAGCTGCTGCGGGTGAAGCCAGTGGCACTGGTGAACATACTGACCAACGGTGCATGGATCGAGGACAAGGAGCAGCGTCTGAAGATGGCGAAGCTCATCCGCGAGGCGAAGGGGCGCGTGAAGGTGCAGGTGTACTCGCATCCGAAGTACTACCCCGACCATGAGTG
>JAEEGL011057118.1_pt1 | contig 17374 bp, 16 predicted proteins | sample 9134231 | NCBI WGS metagenome assembly JAEEGL01 (sample SAMN16246548, study PRJNA631951) | gut metagenome | biome: gut microbiome; feature: rumen; material: fiber-attached | host: Bos | place: Iran: Karaj | collected 2018-10
TCTGTGCGAGTCGTTGTAGTCTCTCTCTTCGATTTCGCGCAGAACTTCCTCAAACGTGGTCTCTATACCCTTTGCCTCGAAGTCTTTGAGTCTGCGCCGAGCTCTGACCTCTGCGCTCGCAGTGAGGAATATTTTTAGCTCCGCGTTCGGGAGTATGACGGTTCCGATATCTCTTCCGTCCATAATAACGCTGTACTTCTCGGCAAGAGACCTCTGCGTATCCGTTAGGAATGCGCGCACTTCGCCTATCGCGGAAACGTCTGAGGCGTATTTCGTGACTTCCGGAGTTCTTATCTTATCTGTGACGTCTTCTCCGTTCAGTATCATTCTCTGAATCCCGCCGGAGTATTCCATCCCGATATCTATCTCAGGAAGCAGCGCGATGATCCTATCAGCGTCTCGGCTGCCCACTCCCTTTGAGAGAACGTAAAGCCCTACTGTGCGGTAAAGCGCCCCGGTGTCCACGTAGATGAGCCCGAGCTTTTCCGCGGCGAGCCTTGCGAGAGTCGATTTTCCCGCCCCTGAGGGACCGTCTATTGCAACGTCTAAATGCTTCATGTCGTTTTTCCTTTCGTTTTTGTCCGGCAGCGGTATTGCGCTCGCCGCTGCGTAGGCCGTCGACCAGGCTATCTGAAGGTTAAAGCCGCCGGTGTATGCGTCTACGTCGACGACCTCTCCGGCAAAATACAGACCGCGGCACTTTTTTGACGCCATAGTTTTTGGGTCTATCTCCCTCGTGCTGACTCCGCCTGAGGTTATTATCGCCTCTTCGATCGGCGCGGGAGAAATTGCGGTCAGCTGAAAGGCCTTGAACAGCCCGATTAGCTTTTTCCTCTCTTCCTTCGTTACGGAGTTTACTCTCTTTTCGGGGTCTATTCCGCTTCGCGCCACTATGACCGGTATCATACTTCTCCCGGCAAGGTCGGAAAGCGCATTCATAAACTCTCTGTTCCTGTATTTTTCAAAATCTCTCAGGAGCCTCGCGTCAAGCTTCTCCTCTGAGAGGGCGGGCTTTAGGTCTATATAAAGCTTATACCCGTTTTTCTCGTATTCCCTCATGTGCGCACTGGCAGAGAGAACGAGAGGTCCGGATACTCCGACGTGAGTGAAGAGCATCTCGCCCATCTCCTCAAACACCGCTCTGCCCCTTTTGTCCTCGACTCTCAGCTTTACGTTTTTAAGGCTGAAGCCCGCCATCTCAGAGCATTCCCGCTCTGCGCAGCATATCCCCACGAGCGAGGCGACAGGCTTAACAATCGTATGCCCCGCGCTCTCTGCAAAGCGGTATCCGTCGCCGGTCGAGCCCGTGAGAGTATAGGACATTCCTCCCGTGCAGACTATGACGCTTTTTGCGTAATACTCTCCGCTCGATGATGAAACTCCTCTTACTTCTCCGTCAGATATTATAAGCTCCTTAGCTTCGGCTGTAAGCCTCGTGACTCCGGAAGCCTTGATATATGATCTAAGAGCGTTTACTATATCGGCGGCTCTGTCGGACTGGGGAAACACTCTGAAGCCGCGCTCAGTTTTAAGCGGAACTCCCCGCTCCTCAAAGAAATTCATAACGGCAGAGGGCGGGAAAGCGTTTACCGCGCTGAACAGGAATCGCCCGTTAGTCGTACAGTTTTCGATAACGGTTCGCGGCTCGGCGTTGTTCGTTACGTTGCAGCGACCCTTGCCCGTTATTCCGAGCTTTCTTCCGACCTTCTCGTTTTTCTCCATGAGAAGCACTCTGAGGCCGCGCTCGCCTGCTCTTCCCGCGGCGAAAAGTCCCGCAGCTCCGCCGCCTATTACAATAACGTCGTAATCAGTCGTGTTTCTCATAGACCTCGTATTCAGCCCACATAGCTTCAAGCCTCTTGAATTTCTCCTCGAGCTTATCTCCCGTGCTTTCCGCCGCAGCGACGACGAGAGCATTGATAAGACTCAGCGGAGCTACGAGAGAATCGAGGAACGAGAGCATATCGCTTCTTGCGTAAAGCTTTATATCCGAATTCTTTGCGACGAGAGACGAGCCGGAATCGGTAATACCGATAACCGTCGCCCCCATATCGCGCGCGAACTGTATTGCGGTGATAGTTCTGCGCGAATAACGAGGGAACGAGATAGCAATGCAAAGATCCTTTTCTCCTATATGCTGTATCTGCTCGTAGATCTCGCTCGCCGCCGACTGATTGATGACCCGCACGTCGTCGAAAAGCAGATTCAGGTAGAAGCCGAGAAAGCCTGCGAGATACGAGGACGAGCGAAGACCGATAACGTAGATGCTCTTTGCTCCCACTATCTTCTCAACGGCAAGGTTAAAGGCTGAGGCGTCGATATCCTCGAGCGTGAAGCGTATCTTCTCGATATCCGAATTTAGAACAGTGTCAAGGATATCGCCCTTGTCCATTATCTCCTTTGACGCCTCAATGCGCTGCACTGTAGTCAAGCGGTTTTTGATAAGCTCCTGAAGCGCTTTCTTCATCGCGGGATATCCGTCGTAGCCGAGATCAGCGGCGAAACGCACTACGGTGGACTCTGAGACCTGAGCCGCCTTTCCGAGCTTTCCAGCAGTCATAAACGCCGCCTTATCGTAGTTTGCGGCAATATATTTGGCGATCTTTCTCTGCCCTTTTGAAAATTCGGGCGTTTTTTCAGCGATCACAGCAAGAACGTCGTTATCCATATCCTTCTCCAATCGTAAAATAGGCGTATGCGACTGTTCGCATACGCCTATTTTACATATTATCTCAGCTTATTTCAAGCGAATTTGCAATTTTTCTTTCATCAGACTGCAAAAAACTCATTTAGCCTGCAATGAACGCACCTCATCCTCGGTGAGAAATCGCCATTCTCCTTTTTTGAGTCCGCCTAAGCTCAGTCCGCCCTCTCTCGTGCGCACGAGCCGCGTCACTCTCATTCCGGCTATCTCGCACATTCTGCGCACCTGACGGTTTCTGCCCTCGTGTATCGTCATCTCGAATACCGCTCCCGTCTCCTTTACCTCCAGCGGGCGGATGCGCGGTCTTCTCAGCAAAAATCCGTCGAGCTCCATGGGCTCTGAAAGACGGCGAAGCCCCTGCTCCCCGTCTCCCCTTGCCCAGACCTTATAGGTCTTCTCCTTCTCAAACGATGGGTGCATAAGCCGATTTGCCAGCTCCCCGTCGTTCGTCATAATCAGAAGTCCCTCGGAATTAAGGTCAAGCCTTCCGACCGGATATACCCTCGTTCCAACTCCGGAGACAAGGTCGCGCACAGTCCTGCGCCCCTTTTCGTCGCTCATAGTGGTAACGTAACCCACCGGCTTGTTCAGCATTATGTAAACTTTCTCGTCTTCCTCGTGTACTGTTTCTGTCCCGTCTACGGTAATCTCCGCAGTTTCGGGGTCCGCACTATCGCCTAAGACGGCGGTCGAGCCGTTCAGTTCTACTCTGCCGTCGGCAATAAGTTTCTCGGCTGCCCTGCGCGAGATACCGAGGCGGGATGACAGTATTTTTTGCAGCCTCTCTTCCATAGCTCACCACAAATAATAATCGAACATTCTATTGAATATACTCGGTTTTTTGAGTGGGCTTACCTTCGCGCCCGATCCGAAAACGAGATAGGAACGGAATATCTCGACTCCGTCTTTTCTGTAGATGACCGTGCCTACCAGATCTCCGGCATTTATCGGGGCGTGGACGAATTTGGGAAGATATATTTCCTCGGTTATATCCTCCTCCGGCTTCAAAAGGAAGGCAGCTTCAGACGTTGCGACTATGCCCACCTTTCCTCTGTCTCCGGAAACTACCTGCAGCCAGGCACAGGCCTTGCCCTCGTCGGCAGTTCTGAACACTTTGTATTCTTTGAAGCCCCAGTTATAGGCCGCCGCGTGGTCTCTGTAATCCGATTCATCGTTCAGCGTGACGAAGATAAGCGTCATTCCGTTCCGCGTGCAGGCTGTAACGAGAGTTCTGCCCGCGTTATTGGTATAACCGTTTTTAACTCCTATAAGTCCGTCGACAGACCAGAGGAGCTTATTGTGATTTGAGAAGGTCCTGCCCATTACTTTTGCGGTCATCGTTGAGCAGATAATGCTGAAGGTCTGATTTTTGAGCGCCTCTGCAGCGAGAAGAGCCATATCTCTCGCTGTCGAGTAATGCTCTTTCCCGTCGAGCCCGTGCGGGTTTTCAAAATGGGTATTCGTCATACCGATGGAAGCGGCGCGCTCGTTCATCATATCCGCAAAGGCCTCAACAGAGCCCGCGCAGTGTATGGCGAGTGTATATGCCGCGTCGTTCGCAGATTCAAGGAGGATACCGTAGAGCAGCTCCATAACGGTATACTGCTGCCCGCCCCTTAAATGAAGCGAGGTGCCGATAACGCTCTCCGCTTTTTTCGGCACGGTAACCGTTTCGTCGGCGTCACAGTTTTCAATTATAACCAGTGCAGTCATTATTTTCGTCGTAGAGGCAATAAGGCGTCTTTCGTCTGCCTTCTTCTCATATATGAAGGTTCCTGTCTCCGGCTCGTACAGCACGCTTGACGCCGCCCCGTCGGAAAACGCGAAGGCGGGAAAAGCAAGCATGAGCAGGATCGATATCGCCGCAACCCCTGAGATTATCTTTTTCGTAGAAAACACCCTCTGAATCAGGTTGATGCGCTATTATTCCGCCTCTTCCTCGAAATCCGCCTCAGCCTCAGGCTGTTTTTTATTCTTAGTCAGCATCCCGCTCAGCTTGTCTATAAGATCGGGGGCTGAGTCCATAAGGCGCTCTACCGTTGTTGCTGCCGGAGCCTCGATATTCATTATGCGCACGTGTCCGTCCTTGATGACAACGAAGGCCTGCGGAGCTATCTTGACGCCGGCTCCGCTGCCGCCGCCGAACGGGTTCTTTTGACCTTCCTTCAGGTTCTTGGGGCTGTAATCCGTGCCTCCGGAGGCAAAGCCGAAGCTCACCTTGCTGACGGGAATGAGGGTCACTCCGTCGGTTGTTACGATAGGCTCGCCGATGACCGTGTTGATATCGACCATCTCTCTGACCTTGCTCATTACGGTCTCCATAAGTTCGCTAGTTGGATGCTTTTCCATTTTTCTTTTCCTTTCCGCCCGCGTTCCAATTAAGATATGCCTTTACGGCAGGTATAAGACCGCAGACAACGTAAATTATTTCCCAGATCATAAGTGTGAGCTTTGCTTCAGTATATATCTTATCGCCCTCTCCGTCAAAGCTGACAAAGGTGCGCAGATCGCTTTTTTTGATCCTGAAAGCTTTTTCAGCGATAGGAACGAGAGAGCCGATGATAGCGGAACCTTTTCCGTAATTCATCGCCGCATCGTATGGATCGGGCGACGCCGAGGTGTAGTAAAACGTCAGATAATTAATCGTGAGTTTCTTTCTGAGCCTGTTCAGCGTGTTGAAAACAGCCTCGATCACCTTCAGAATAAAGTCCGCAGTCCCGCCTTTTTTCTTTTTTGCCGGCTCCTCGGGCTTGTCCTCCTCCGGCTTATCAGGCTTCTTTTTCTTTTCTTTCTTTTTCTTTTTTTCTTTTTTGCCGCTCTTCTCCTTCTTGGGAAGCACGCCAAGCTTAATAAATCCCGCGTGGACGTTCAAAACTATCCCGCTTTCGGAATACTCAAAGCTCACTCCGAGCGGGATGAGAGCGATGAGTATCAGAACGGCAAGTATTACAAGGACGACCTTCATTCGGCTTCCTCCGGTCCGTCCGGCAGAGATGCAGTCTCTTCTTCTCCCGGAGCCTTCAGCGCGTCGATCGAGTTTTGGAGCTTTTTCTCGTCCTCGCTCTCTTCTCCCGCCTCCGGAAGCTCGGGAAGCTCATCAACAGAGCTTATCCCGAAGGTTCTCAAAAAGTTCGGAGTCGTGCGAAAAACGGTCGGTCTTCCGGGCGCGTCAAGGTGACCGCAGGGCTCGATAAGCCCGCGCTCCTCAAGCACCGACACTGTGTAGGAGCTGTCAACTCCCCTCACGCTCTCAATATACGCCCTCGTCACCGGCTGGAAATACGCTACGATGCTCAGCACCTCCAGCGCAGCCTGAGTGAGCTTCGGGGGCTTTCTCGTCTCCAGCGCGGCGCGGATAACGTCCGCATACTCCGGCGCGGAGCAGAGCTGGAGCATATTGTCGAGACGGACGAGCCTTATACCCCGGCCGGAGTAGCTCAGCTCATCGGAAATAAGAGCGGCGGCGTCTCGCACGAGGTCTGGGTCGGCGGCGAGAACAGCGGCAATCCTGTCTATCCTGACCGGCTCGCCCGCCGCAAAAAGTATACCCTCTATCGCGCCCTTCAGTTCCTTAAGCTCCAATTTTTATTCGCCTCCCTCTGATCTCAGCATAACGGTCGTTTCTTCTCCGTCTCCAATTATACCGATTTTTCCCGCTTTTGCAAGCTCAAGCAGGGATATAAACGTCGCGACGAGCTCTGTGCGCGATTTTGAGCGGCTGAAAAGCTCGGATACTCTCGTCTCTCCTCCGTGCATCAGGACTATCATTATCTCCTCCGACTTATCTGAAACGGAGTAGATTATCCTGGAAGGCATTGTGAATCGCGGCTCGTTGAACACCGCCGAGACTGCGTCCTCTCGGGAAAGGACTCTGAGCATGGCGTCGAGTATGTCCTGCCTGTCGTGGACGTAGCGGTATTCCTTATCCTGCGGGAAATACTCAGGCGGCTTCGTCATCATTCCGGCGCCGCGGAAATACATACCGCCCAGCGTGTCGCATACCGCCTTTACCCTCTCGTATACGTCCCTTCTCTTCAGCCTTTCAAGGCTTTCTATAAGCTCCTCAAGCTCGCTGGGCTCTTCGCCCGCGTTTATGAGCATTCGCGCCTTGATATACACGAGATGAGAAGCCATCTGAACAAATTCGCTCGCTATCTCAAGATCCATAGCCTTCATCTCATCGAGATAAGCGAGATACTGATCGAGAAGCTCGGATATTTTTATATCCTTTATCTCTATTTTGTTTTTCGAGAGCAGCTGAAGGATGAGAGTCAGAGGGCCTTCAAAATCCTCCATCTCGTCGGACGATTTAACGACGCCCTCCAGCCTGAAGGTCGGATTATCCATAGCTCACCATCCTTTTTTCTTTTTATAGTCCCAAAAGCCCGGCAAGAGCTGCGCCGAGCTTCCAAAATACTCCGAATCCGCCGAGCACCCAATCGACAGCCGCTGAAAGAGGATCGGACAGTATCCCGGTCAGCACGAGAACGATCATAACTATAGAGCCGTATTTTTCATAGCGCATCAGGACGTAATACCATCTCTGTGGCATAACGGAAAACAGCACCTTCGAGCCGTCGAGCGGCGGAACCGGGATAAGATTGAATATCCCGAGAGAAACGCTTATCCTCGCTGTAATCGAAAGCGAATAGAGCGCGTAGAAGCCGACAGTCGAGCTGTAAAGCGTGCTGAATAAGAGCCCGTAAAGGAAAAGCGCGACGGCAGCGAGTATCATATTCGACGCTGGACCTGCAAGGGCTGTAAGCGCCATTCCGAGCTTCGGATTTTTAAACCTGCGCATATCGACGGGCACCGGCTTTGCCCATCCGAAGTGGACAACGACAAGCATTATAAAGCCGACCAGGTCAAAATGCTTAAACGGGTTGAGGCTCAGCCTGCCCTCCCGCTTCGCGGTATCGTCTCCGAGCGCGAGGGCGCAGAGTCCGTGGCTCACCTCGTGTATCGTGATGCACACAAGCACGGGTATAACTGACAGGGCGAGGTCGAGAAGCACCGTCCAGTCAAGATTTCTGAACACGTTCAGCATATCGTTTTCACTCTTTCAGAAAAGACTCTATCGCGGAAATTAGCCTGTCCCTGCCCGTTCCCTTCTCTGCGGAAAACGGAACGAGCGGCGTGGCTTCGCTCAGAGACAGAGTATCCCGGATAAGCGCCAGATTCGGCTCGACTTCGCTCTTTTTGAGCTTGTCGAGCTTGTTCGCGCAGACGATAAGCGGGCATCCCGTACCCTTGAACCACTCAGCCATCGTTATATCGTCCGCCGTCGGCTTATGCCTTGCGTCGACTATCATCACCCCCAAGGTGATGAGACCGGGTTCTGCGAAATACGATTCCATAAGCTTTGCCCATCGGTCGCGCTCCGACTTGCTAACCTTCGCGTAACCGTACCCCGGGAGATCTGTGAGATACGCCGAGGAATCGACGAGGAAATAGTTTATCTGCGTCGTTTTTCCGGGCGACGCTCCGACGCGGGCATAGTTTTTTCTCTGCACTAGGGCGTTTATCACAGAGGATTTGCCCACGTTGCTCCTGCCGGCGAAGGCAAGCTGCGGTCTTCTGTCCCTTATAAAATCCTTCGCCGACGCCGCTGATTTGATAAATTCTGTTTTGCGAAAATCCATATCTTTACTGCCTTATCGTTACTTCCGGCTTTTCCGCTTTGGGTGCGCGGGCTTCTTTTTTCTCCGGGACGTTCAGCTCTTTTCTCTCCTTCGGTCTCTCAACAGCTATCGCCTCTGCGATAACGTCGTCCAGCGTCGACGCGGTCTTGAATACGAGAGCGCGGCGCACCGTCTGGTCTATATCTTCCAGATCCTGCTCGTTATCCTTTGGGATAATAACGGTTCTGACTCCGCAGCGGTATGCGGCCATAGTCTTCTCTTTCAGCCCGCCTATCGGCAGAACTCTGCCGGTAAGCGTTATCTCGCCCGTCATCGCAATATCGTTTCTTACCCTCGCCCCGCTCAGAGCGGAGATAACGGCTATAGCTATCGTTATTCCCGCGGAAGGTCCGTCCTTCGGTACCGCGCCCTCCGGAAAATGCAGGTGTATGTCCCTGTTCTTATAGAAATCCGGATCTATGCCGAGCTGCTTTGCCCTTGCTCTTACGCAGGATATGGCGGCGTTTGCCGATTCCGTCATTACCTTGCCGAGGTTGCCGGTTATCTCAAGCTTCCCCGTCCCCTCAAGGGCGACAGCCTCCACCTCGAGCATTTCGCCGCCGACTTCCGTCCACGCAAGTCCGTTGACGACTCCGACGCTGTCTTTGCCCGAACGGCTCTCCGGCTTGTAGCGGCGCGGACCCAGAAGCTCCGCCAGACCGTCAGCCTTTACGCTGAGTCCCTTTCCCTCGCCGGACGCTATCTTCATATCCGCCTTTCTGCAAATCGCGTTGAGCTCGCGCTCCAGTATCCTGACTCCGGCCTCGCGTGTGTAGCCTGAAATAATCTCTCTTATTGCGCCGTCGGTTATCTTCAGCGTCTTTGCATCGAGCCCGTGCTTCTCTCTCGCCTTCGGAAGAAGATGCTTCTTCGCTATCATAAGCTTTTCCTCATCGGTATAGCTTGACAGCTCTATTACCTCCATCCTGTCGAGCAGCGGACGGGGTATCGTCGACGTGGTATTTGCTGTGGTAATAAAAAGCACGTTTGAGAGATCGTAAGGTATCTCAAGAAAATGGTCTCTGAACGACACGTTTTCCACTGGGTCGAGCGCCTCGAGAAGCGCGGCGGACGGATCTCCGTGGTAATCCGATCCGAGCTTGTCTATCTCGTCGAGCAGCAGGACCGGGTTATTAGAACCCGACTGCGTGAGCGCAGTCATTATTCTCCCGGGCATCGCTCCGATGTACGTCTTTCGGTGACCTCTTATCTCCGCCTCGTCCCTTATGCCTCCTAGGCTCATCCTCGCAAGCTTCCTGTTAGTCGCGTGGGCTATGCTCATCGCTATGCTGGTCTTGCCGACTCCCGGAGGGCCGACAAGGCAGAGTATCGCGCCCTTTACGTTTGGCGCGACCTGCCTTACCGCGAGGTATTCGAGTATCCTCTCCTTGACCTTGGAAAGCCCGTAATGCTCCCTGTCGAGTATGCGCCTTGCCGCCTCGACGTCGGCTCTCTCCTTCGTGGTCTTATTCCACGGTAGAGCGAGCACAGCATCGAGGTAAGTTCGGATAACTGCTGCCTCTGCAGAGCCGAACGGCTGCTTTGCGAGCCTGTCTGTCTCCCTGAAAAGCTTATCCTGTATCTCTTCCGGAAGCGCCGCCTCCGCTATTCTGTCTCTGTACTCCTCGATCTCCGGGTCAAATTCCTCTCCGAGCTCGGAGCGTATGAGCTTAAGCTGCTCTCTGAGGACGTTATCCTTCTGTATGGACGATATTCTGTCCCTCAGCTTTTCGTTTATCTCGCGCTCAATTTTGAGCACCTCAAGCTCCTCGGTGATATGACTGCATAGGGCGGAGAGCCGCTCCTCAGGGTCAAGGGTCTCGAGCAGCATCTGCTTTATATCCGACGCTATCCCCGCGTTCTGCGATATATAGTCGGCGACGTACTCGGGATCGTTTCTGAGCGAAAGGCTTATCATGACCTCGGGTACGGCCGTGCCGGTCTCGGCGCAGTATTCGCCGAAAAGCCCGATAGCGTTGCGGATGAGCGCGTCGGCTTTCTTTGTTCTCTGCGTATGAGGCCTTGGTATAGGCGACACCAGCGCTTCGCTGTATTTTTTGCCCGGTATGAATGTCTCGAGCTTAGCGCGGTATTCGCCCTTGACCATAACCCGAAGTCCGTCATCCCCGTTTTTCACGTACTGGCGTACTATGCAGACAACGCCGACATCATAAAGCTCGTCGCGGGCGGGTCTCTCGCTCAGCACGTCGCGCTGAGCGGTTACGAAAACGCGCATATCGGTCTTGGTCGAGGAAAGCACTGCGTTTATCGACTGCTTGCGCTCGAGGTCAAAGCTGATAACAGTCTCCGGAAAAACGGAGAGGCCCCTCAATGCAAGGAGCGGAAGCTTTATTATTTCGCCTGAAACGGCGGTTGTTTTCTCATTATTCATCGAAAAATCACTCATTTCAAAGGTCCTTAAAAAAACCGCAAACGGCGGGGGCAAGCCCCCGCCCGATATTCGGTATCACAGATTTGCGGCAAGGTCCGGATCAAGTCTCGGCTTCGGCCTTTTGATGAGCCTTGGCGCCTTGCCTTCTCTCACGGACTCCTCCGTGATTATGACCTTCTCTATCCTGTCGTGAGAAGGCACGTCATACATAACGTCGGTCATAATGCCTTCCACAACGCTTCTCAGGCCTCTCGCTCCGATATCGAGCTCTATGGCCTTGTCGGCGATTGCCTCAAGAGCGCCGTCCTCAAATTCGAGACTCACTCCGTCGTATTTCATAAGAGCCTTATACTGCTTTGTAAGCGCGTTCTTCGGCTCCTTCAGTATCCTCACAAGATCGTCGCGGGTTAGCTGCTTCATCGGGACTATGACCGGCATACGCCCGATAAGCTCCGGGATTATTCCGAACTTCTGCAGATCGTGGGAACGGACGTTCAGCATCATCTCGCCCGCCGCTCTCTCCTTCTTCGACTTTATCTCGGCGCCGAAGCCCATGCTCTTCTTATCAAGGCGCTGCTCGATTATCTTCTCTATACCGTCAAAGGCTCCGCCGCAGATGAACAGAATGTTCTTCGTGTCCACCTGTATGAACTCCTGCTGCGGATGCTTCCTTCCGCCGAGCGGAGGAACGCCCGCTACCGTGCCCTCAAGTATCTTCAGAAGCGCCTGCTGCACTCCCTCGCCGGAAACGTCGCGTGTTATCGACGTGTTCTCGCTTTTTCTTGCTATCTTGTCAAGCTCGTCGATATATATTATGCCGTGCTCTGCAAGCGGCACGTTGAAATCCGCAGCCTGGAGAAGGCGCAGGAGAATATTCTCGACGTCGTCTCCGACGTAGCCCGCCTCGGTCAGCGTTGTCGCGTCGGCTATGGCAAAGGGAACCTTCAAAAGCTTCGCAAGAGTCTGAGCGAAAAGCGTTTTTCCGGAACCGGTAGGTCCTATTATGAGCACGTTTGACTTTTGCAGCTCCGTGTCGCCCTGGTCCTCGGCGAAGATACGCTTATAGTGGTTATACACGGCGACGGAGATCGCCTTTTTCGCCTCGTCCTGGCCTATGATATACTCGTCGAGGTATTCCTTTATCTGGCGGGGCTTGGGAATATCCTGTATGGGCAGCTCAGTCTCTTCACTGTCGTTCTCGTAACCGGGCTCGATATAATCGAAGCCCATTATCCCGTTGCACAGCCTCACGCATTCGTCGCAGATATAGGCGTTGAGCCCTCTGACGATGCGCTCCACCTCGTCTTCTCTTTTCCCGCAGAAGCTGCAGCGTATAAGCTTTTCGTCATTCTTTGCCATTTAGATCAAAAAACCCTTTCCGAAAATGATTTTCAGCGTTTCGTTATGACCTTATCGATTATCCCGAACTCAACGGCCTCTTCAGCGGACATGAAATTATCGCGCTCTGTTGCAACGCGGACGGTATCGATATCCTTGCCGGTGTTTTCCGCGAGAATGCGGTTTAGATTGTCCTTTATCCTGAGGATATTCTCAGCGTGGATACGGATATCGGTCGCCTGACCCTGGAAGCCGCCGGACGGCTGGTGGATCATGATCTCGGAGTTGGGAAGAGCTATCCTCTTGCCCTTTGCTCCTGCAGCGAGAAGAAAGGCGCCCATACTGGCGGCAAGACCGACGCAGATGGTGGAGACGTCGGGCTTTATATACTGCATGGTATCGTAGATAGCCATACCCGCGGTAACGGAACCGCCCGGTGAGTTTATATAGAACTGGATGTCCTTATCGGGGTCCTGCGCCTCAAGGTAAAGAAGCTGCGCCACGACTAAGCTCGCCGTCGTATCGTTTACCTCTTCGCCGAGAAAAATAATTCTGTCGTTCAGAAGCCTTGAAAAGATATCGTAGCTTCGCTCTCCTCTGCTCGTCTGCTCAACAACGTAAGGTACTAATGCCATAAACAGGCCCTCCTTATAAGTAGTGCTCAAATTGATGATTGCCAAAATCCGGGGTGATTATTCCTCGTTTCCGGACTCGGTGCCGACTGCGCTGCCGTAAACGAATTCCTTGGCCGCGTCGATCTGGAGACCTGTCTTCACCGCGTCGGGAAGCACTGCGCTCTTTATGTCCTCGAGCTTCATGCTGTATTCCTTGGCAAGTCTCTCATACTCTGCCTCGACTTTCTCATCGGAGACATCAAAGTTCTCCTGCTTTGCAATATACTCGAAAGCGAGGTCAGCCTTTATCTCCTTTTCAGCGGTGGGACGGAGCTCGTTGCGAAGCCCGCTCTCCTCCATGCCCATCATCTTGAGATACTGCTCGAAATCCATGCCCTGAGCGCGGATGTTGTACTTAAAGTTGTCGATCATATTATTGACCTGATCGTCGATCATTGCGTCGGGTATATCGCCTTCGACCTTATCAACGAGACGGGAGAGAACGATATTTCTGAAGTCCTCCTCAGCAGCCTTGCCGCGCTTTTCAATAAGCTCTGCCTTAACGCTCTTCCTGTACTCCTCAAGGGTGTCGAACTCGGAAACGTCCTTGGCGAACTCATCGTCGAGGTCGGGAAGGAGCTTCTCCTTAATGCCCTTGACGGTCACCTTGAAGGTGGCGGGCTTGCCGGCAAGCTCGGGCGCATAAGCCTCGGGGAAGGTCACGTTGACCTCGGTCTCCTCGCCTGCGCTCTTGCCGATGAGCTGATCCTCAAAGCCGGGAATGAATGTACCGCTTCCGAGCTCGAGATCGTAATCTTCGCCGGCCCCGCCCTCAAACGGCTTGCCATCCATATATCCGACGAAGTCGATAGTGGCGATATCGCCGGACTTCGCGGGACGGTCGGCGGTCTCGACTCTCGCGTTCTGCTCGCGGGTATTTTCGATCGCGCGGTCTACGTCCTTGTCGCTGATGCCGACCGGGGGCTTGGGAGCCTCTATGCCCTTATAGCCCTCGACCTTTATCTCGGGATATACGGCGACGCGGAACCTGAGTGTGAGGGACTTATCCTCGCCTATCTTTATGTCTGATATCGCCGGCTGACCTACGACGCTGAGTGCGTTCTCCTTGATTCCGAGATCGAGAGCCTCCGGATATACCTCTTCCACGGCGTCGTCGTAGAATACGCCTGTGCCGTACATCGACTCAATCATTCTTCTGGGCGCCTTGCCCTTGCGGAAGCCGGGTATGGATATTCTGCCCCTGCCCTTCATATAAGCCTTGTTGATCGCGGACTCGAATTCCTCCGGGCTCACCTCAACGGTAAATTCAGCGGTGCTTTTCTCTTTCTTTTCAAAATCCTTTACAATCACTTTGGATCTCCTCCTGTGCTTTTATAGACATACCGGGTTATTTTATCACATCTTCACGATATTGTAAACATTTTTACACTTAATTTACATTATTTCATAGGACTCTGACCGGCTTAAAGCCCACGTGGTCGGCGCTTACGAGCCTGTACCTTACTCCTCCGGCCTCTCCCTCGAAGGCGAGCAGCCTTCCGGACCCGTGTATATGCCCGTAGTAACATTCACTCACTCCGTAGCGGTGAATGAGGTCAACCATCTCGCGGGAATAATATTTTCCGTAGAACGGGGGGTAGTGCAGGAACACTATCTTTCTCTCCGCATTCCCGGCAAGACTCAGCGAGGTTTCCAGCCTCAGCACCTCCCGCGCCATTATCTTTTTATCCTGATCGGACGGATTCTCGCTCGGGCAAAACCATCCGCGGGTACCGCAGATAGCCGTGTCTCCGTAAAAGAAGCAGTTGTTGTTGAGTATCTCTATCGAGTCGAGGCCGTTTTCCTTGAAAAACTTCATAGCCTTAGTTGCGGTAGACCACCAGAAATCGTGGTTTCCCTTCAGTATTATCTTTTTGCCCGGAAGCTCGTGGATAAAGCGGAAGTCCTCAAGGCAGTCGGCAAGGCTTATTCCCCACGTCAAATCTCCGGCGATCACGGTAACGTCATCCGGGGTAAGCGATCTGAAATTTTCCCTAAGCTTTTCTGTGTGCCCCTCCCATTCCCTGCCGAACACGTCCATCGGCTTATCGGTCTGGAAGGATAAGTGAAGATCGCCGATAGTATAGAGCATATGTCCTCCACGGCCTGATATGACCTCAGCGGGTCATTATCAGCTTATTTCAAAAAATCTCTTACCTCGTCGAATAATCCGTCCTTCTTTATCGAGGCGGTAAATCTCGCCTTTTTCCCTGCCAGCTCTGCAAGAGGACGGGGCGCGGGCTTTCCCGTCTTTTCGGACAAAACGGATATAAGCTCCGGTCCCGGCTTATCTCCGCTCTCCCCGAGAGCGTCGAGCACTGCGGGAGTGAACTTGAAGGGGCTGGCTGTTGAGAGGGTGACTGTCTTGGTCTTATCTCCGCTCTCCTCGCGGTATTTCTCCATAACGCCGTAGGCGACGGCGGTGTGCGTGTCCATAAGGTAGTCCTTCTCCTCGAACACTCTTTTGATAACAGCCTTAGAGGCTTCGTCGTCAAGGCTTCCCGCGGAAAACACGCTGCCGATTTTTTTCATTAGTTCCGGAGATACAGAGTAGCGTCCTTCGCTCTTCAGCTCGTCCATAAGCTCGGCGACAGTCTCGCCGCTTCCCGATAGAAAGCTCAAAAGCCTTTCGAGATTCGACGATATGAGGATATCCATAGACGGGGATATCGTCTCATAGAACGGTCTGACCCTGTTATACTCTCCCGTTCTGAAGAAGTCGGTGAGCACGTCGTTTTTATTGGAAGCGCAAATCAGGCGTGAGACCGGAAGCCCCATCTGCATGGCGTAGAAGCCGGCGAGGATATCGCCGAAGTTCCCCGTCGGAACGGAGAAGTTTATCTTCTCGCCCTCTTCTATCTCGCCTGCGTTCAAAAGATCGCAGTAGGCGGAGAAATAATACACTATCTGCGGCAGCAGTCTGCCCCAGTTTATTGAGTTTGCCGACGAGAGGAACCAGCCCGAGGCGGCAAGCTCTTCTCTGAGCTCCGCGCTGGAGAACACCTCTTTTACGCCGGACTGAGCGTCGTCAAAGTTTCCCTCTATCGCGGCGACGCGGACGTTTGTGCCCTCCTGACTCGTCATCTGCAGCTTCTGAACGTCGCTTACTCCGTCGCGCGGGTAGAATACGAGTATCTTAGTCCCTTCAACGTCGCGGAAACCCTCGAGCGCGGCTTTTCCTGTGTCTCCGCTCGTTGCAACAAGGATACATACCTTTTTCTTTTCTCCCGTCTTTTTCAGCGCCGCGGTCAGAAGATGCGGGAGCATCTGCAGCGCCATATCCTTGAACGCAGAGGTCGGACCGTGCCACAGCTCGAGGATATACCTTCCCTCTCCGAGCTTTACGACCGGCGCAACGGCATCAGTATCGAATTTGTCGGAAGAGTATGCCGCATCTGCAAAGGCTCTCAGCTCTTCCTCCGAATAGTCCTCAAGAAAGAGCTTCATGATCTGAACGGCTCTCTCCCTGTAGCCCAGGCCGCAGAGCCTCCCGAGCTCCTCCGGACCGATCTTTGGAAGTTTCTCCGGAACGAACAGTCCGCCCTCTCTCGAAAGACCCATCGCTATAGCTCCGGCGGATTCTATCTCAACTTTTCTGTCTCGCGTGCTGTAGTATTTCATTTTATTTCACATTCCTTCCCAGAACGCTTCCTCTAAAAGATGCGTCTCAGGTTTTTTTGTATTGACGCCCTCCGGGGCGTAAATCTCCATAACGTCGAATCTGGGCTGCTTTTCGCAGCCTGAGTCCTGAAGCCACAGTGACGCCGCCGACATGACCCTTCTTCTCTTTTCGGCGCCCACGAACTCACGCGCCGCGCCATGCTCTTCGTTCTTGCGCAGCTTGACCTCGCAGAACACGACAGTATCCCTGTTCTCGGCTATAACGTCCACCTCTCCGAAGCGGGTCGTATAGCCCATAGCGATTATTTTATATCCCTTTTTCTTATATAAGCTTGCGGCGATCTCCTCGCCCCAGCGTCCAAGCAGCTTTTTCTCGTTCATTCAGTGCATCTTCTTCAAAAAGGTTTTTCTGTGTATCTCGCTCGGTCCGAACTCTCTGAGCTTAGCGTAGTGCAGCGCCGTGGGATAGCCCTTATGCTTATCGAAAGCATACTCCGGGTACTTCCCGCTCAGCTCCAGCATCAGCCTGTCTCTCGTGACCTTTGCAATAACGGACGCGGCGGCCACCGACGCGCTTTTCCCGTCGCCGCCGACGACCGTTATATTCTCAAAGCTCAGTCCCGCTGAGCGGTTCCCGTCCACAATGCTTATATCCGGCGCAGTTTTGAGAGCCGAGACCGCCCTGTTCATGGCAAGATAGGTCGCGTTCAGGATATTTACTTCGTCTATCTCCTCCGGACTTGCAAAGCCGACCGCCCATGATATTGCCTTTTCGCATATCACGGGATACAGCCGCTCTCTCTGCCTCTCGGTCAGCTTTTTCGAATCGTTGAGCCCATCAATCTCAAGCCCGAAGGGCAGAACGCAGGCGGCGGCGCACACGGGTCCCGCGAGCGGGCCGCGTCCTGCCTCGTCCACCCCGGCGATAAGCTTTTTCCCTTCTTCCTTAAGCTCACGTTCGTAA
>JAEEGL013572704.1_pt1 | contig 17374 bp, 13 predicted proteins | sample 9134231 | NCBI WGS metagenome assembly JAEEGL01 (sample SAMN16246548, study PRJNA631951) | gut metagenome | biome: gut microbiome; feature: rumen; material: fiber-attached | host: Bos | place: Iran: Karaj | collected 2018-10
ATTCGAAGGCTTTGGAAATTATTAAGCGTTTAAGTTTGGTAGATTCAGAAAAAAATGCTTACTTTGCAGACCAAATCCGATTCTTGGAAAAATTAATAATAAACAGTAATAACAAAAAGTAATTTTTAATCACAATGGGAATTTACACTTTATTAGTCATCCTGATTGTCATCGCCGCCATCCTCATGGTCGGCATCGTGCTCATTCAGGAGTCGAAAGGTGGCGGCCTGGCATCCAGCTTCGCCTCCTACAACCAGATTGGCGGTGTGCGTAAGACCACCGACTTCATCGAGAAAGCCACATGGGGCCTTGCTGCCTTCATGGTTGTCGTAAGTATCATCTGCGCCTATGTCGCACCGCGTGGCGAGAACGAGGGCAGCATCATCGACAACATCGAGAACCCGCTGACCAATCCTGAGAACCCCACTGGCTTCGGTGCCAGCGCCGTACAGGATGAGGCTCCCGCAGCTCCTGCCGCTGAGGCTCCTGCAGCCGAGGCTCCTGCCGCAGAGTAATCATCTTTAAAAAAACAAGCTTCGCCCGGTAAAAGAATTCCTTTTGCCGGGCGAAACTTATTGAGTAGTTGGCTTATTTGTTCTTCACAATCTGTGCGGTGAACGTGGCCTCGCTGACCACCTTGTCGCCAACGAAGGCATAGCCTTTCATCGAAGAGATGCCGTGACGGAGCGGTGCCAGGAGCTCTACCTTAAAGAGAAGCGTATCGCCGGGTACTACCTTCTGGCGGAACTTCACACCGTCAATCTTCATGAAGTAGGTGCTCCAACGCTCTGGCTCCTCCACACTGCTGAGAACGAGCAGACCACCCACCTGGGCCATAGCCTCCACCTGCAGCACGCCGGGCATGACGGGCTCCTGGGGGAAATGTCCTTGGAAGAAGGGCTCGTTGGCCGTGATGTTCTTCACACCGACGATGCTCGTGGGTCCCATCTCGATGACCTTGTCTACGAGCTGCATGGGATAGCGGTGGGGCAGCAGTTCGCGGATGCGGTTCACGTCCATCACAGGTGGCTCGCAGGGGTCGTAGAAAGGAGCCTGCACCTCGTGCTTGCGAATCTCCTTGCGCATCTCACGTGCGAACCTATTATTAATGGTATGGCCAGGACGAGTGGCGATGACACGTCCCTTGATGGGCTTGCCGATGAGGGCCATGTCGCCGATAACATCGAGAAGCTTGTGGCGGGTACACTCGTTCTCCCACTGCAAAGGCTTGTGCTGGATATATCCCAGTTCGGTGGCATCGCGGTGCTCCACGTGGAGCAGGTCGGCCAGCATGTCAAGCCGCTCCTGAGTGGTCTGCCGCTCGTACATCACGATGGCGTTGTCGAGGTCGCCGCCCTTGATGAGGTTGGCCTGTAGCAGCGGCTCAATGTCGCGCACGAAGACAAAGGTACGGGCAGCTGCAATCTCGGTGGGATACTTCGCGATGTCATCAAGGGTGGCAAACTGCGAGTTGATGAACTTTGACTCGAAGGAGCACATCGTCGTGAGCGACATCTCCTCGTCGGGCAGTATGGTGATGCACGAGCCGCTCTCCTCATCCTTCACCTCAATCTTCTTGCGGATGACGTAGTAGTCTTTAGGCGCGTTCTGCTCCTCAATGCCAATCTCCTGAATCTTTTCCACATACTTGATGGCCGAGCCGTCGAGGATGGGGAACTCCGGTCCGTTGACCTGTAGCAGACAGTTGTCGATACCCAAGGCGTAGAGAGCCGACAGGGCATGCTCCACGGTGGAGACGCGCACGTCATCACCCTTGCCTAGCACGGTGCCACGCTGTGTGTCCACCACGTTCTCAGCGATAGCATCGATGACGGGTTCGCCCTCGAGGTCTATGCGCTGGATTTTATATCCATGATTCTCTGGTGCAGGGTTGAATGTCACGGTGAGACTCAAGCCTGTGTGAAGGCCTTTGCCGCAGAGAGTGAAGCTACCCTTCAGTGTTTTTTGTTTCATAATCTAAGAATAATGTGAATTTAGGGTGCAAAGTTACACAAAAAAGACGAAAGTACAAAACTTTCGGCTTAAAATACAACTGTTTTCACTAAAAAAGAGAACCAGACTACTGATTCTCTCTACCTGTAGGAACATTGGGACTCGAACCCAAGACCTCTTCAATGTGACTGAAGCGCTCTAAACCAACTGAGCTATGCTCCTGTGTGTGCGGGCTGGCACTGGTGCCTGGCCCCTGTTTGTGAACCCGAAGGGATTCAAACCCTTGACCTTCAGAACCGGAATCTGACGCTCTATTCAGCTAAGCTACGGGTCCCTTCTTCTGGATTGCGGGTGCAAAAGTACACCTTTTTTCAGAACTATGCAAATTTTTTTGCAGATTTTTTCATTGTATTGGGAATTTTGTGTACCTTTGCAGCACTAAAACATCATTTACAAGAGTAAAATGAAGACTATGCTTGTTGTTTTAGGCTTTTCAGTCCTGATGGCTATGGGTTGTAAGAACGCACCGTCGATGGCTGCTCAGGTGAAGCATGAGCCGGAAACGGAAATGTCGGATGACATGACCTCTGAGTCGGAGATGGAAGAAACGGAAGAGCAGGAGCTACTGATTCCAGAGGAACCACTACCCGTTACCGTCGACGAGTTGTTTGACGACTTTATCTTCAACTTCGCCTCCAACCGCCAGTTGCAGCTGGAGCGCATCGCTTTCCCACTTCTTGTCAATTCAGGGACACATCTGGACACATTGCAGCGCGAAGACTGGAAGATGGAGCAATTCTTCATAAATGATGGTGAATACACGCTCTTGTTCGACAGCCAGGAGCAGATGGAGTTAATGAAGGACACGGCACTCAACGATGCCATCGTGGAGAAGATTTTCCTTGAAGACGAGTTCATCCGTCAGTACATCTTCAGCCGCAACGAGGGGAAGTGGATGCTTCACGAGATACGCAACCAGACCCTGCCACGCAACCCAAATGCTTCGTTCATAGACTTCTACCACCGCTTTGTGACCGACTCTGTGTTCCAGCGCGAGAGCCTTAGCGAGGAGATTGCTTTCGTTGGGCCAGACCCTGATGATGACTTCTCACAGATGGAGGGTGTCATCACTCCCGACTTCTGGGATGCCTTTGCCCCAGAACTCCCGCAGCGCATGCTCTTCAATGTGGTGTACGGACGACAGGACTCGACAGCCAACGAGAAAATCTTCGTCCTCCGAGGTATTGCCAATGGTCAAGAGCTGGAGCTGACCTTTCACCGTGAGAACGAACGCTGGCGACTCACCAAACTGATGGAGTAGTTATTACGAGTTACCATGCACTATGAAAGACTTCTGCGACTATAGCCTGCTGCATCACAACACTTTCGGCATCGACGCTCGTTGCCGCCGCTTCCTTGAGATAGAGACGGTAGAGGAGGCGCAACAATTACCGACACTACTTAGGGATTCCAGTGCGCAACGCTTGGAAGCGTTGCCTACTATTTCGCGACGCTTGGAAGCGTCACCTACTATTTCGCGACGCTTGGAAGCGTCACCTACTATTTCGCGACGCTTGGAAGCGTCACCTACTATGGGACAGCTGCTCGTCATTGGTGGTGGCAGCAATCTCCTGCTTACAAAGGACTTCAGTGGTACGGTACTTCGCTCGGCCATACGCGGCATAGAGCCTAAGGTTCAGGATGATGGTAGCGTGCTGTTGCGTGTGGGCAGCGGCGAGACCTGGGATGACATCGTTGCTCTTTGCGTTGACAAAGGTTGGCATGGAGCCGAGAACCTCTCGCTCATCCCGGGAGATGTGGGAGCTACGGCGGTGCAGAACATCGGGGCCTACGGTGCGGAGGCTTCACATATTATATATAATGTAGAGGCGGTGGAGATATCGACGGGCAAGCTGGTGACCATAGCTGCCTCCGATTGTAACTACGGCTATCGCCAGAGTCGTTTCAAGCAGGAGTGGCGGGGACGCTTCCTCATCACTCATGTCACTTTCCGTCTGCAAACGACGTTCACCCCGCAACTGGACTATGGAAACATTCGTGCCGTGCTCCAACAGCGGGGTATAGAAAGACCAACGGCCAGTGAACTGCGACAGGCTATCATCGACATTCGCCGCGAGAAACTGCCCGACCCGCTAGTGGAGGGAAATGCCGGCAGCTTCTTCATGAATCCTGTCGTGAGTCGCGAGAAATTCGAGGAACTGTTGCACAATTATCCGAAGATGCCACACTATCCCATAGTGGGTGAAGCTTCCTGGCTTTGTAACTATAAGATTCCTGCCGGATGGCTGATAGAGCAGTGTGGCTGGAAAGGTCGCTCGCTGGGGAATGCAGGGGTACACAACCGTCAGGCACTGGTGCTCGTCAACAGAGGAGGAGCTACGGGAGCCGACATCGTGGCCTTGTGCGATGCTATCCGCCACGACGTGAAAGACAAGTTCGGAATAGACATCGTACCCGAAGTAAACATCATTTGAATTTACGATTTACGTATTTACGATTTTCGATTTACGATTTGAGGATGACAATTACAATTCTTGGAACGGGAACATCGTGTGGGGTGCCAGTAATAGGGTGCGAATGTGAAGTGTGTCAGAGCACCGACCCCAAGGACAAGCGGCTGCGCTGCTCCATCCTTGTGGAGACCGAGCGCACGCGGCTTCTCGTAGACTGTGGTCCCGACTTCCGTCAGCAGATTCTTCCTCAGCCCTTCCGTCGTATCGACGGCATCTTCGTCACCCATGCCCACTACGACCACATGGGGGGGATGGACGACATACGTCCCTACTGCCAGTTCGGCGAAATCAACGTCTATGCCGACAAAGAAGCATGTCGAGGCATGATGCAGATGTTGCCCTATTGTTTTGCTGCCAACCGTTATCCTGGTGTGCCCGCCATAGGTCTGCACGAGATACAAGCCGGAGAGGAGATGACCCTAGGAGACATAGATATATTGCCTGTGCGCGTGATGCATGGCCGCTTACCCATCCTTGGTTTCCGCTTCGGGCGCTTCGCCTACATCACCGACATGAAGACCATCGAACCAAGTCAGGCCGAATTGTTAAACGGTGTGGAGATTCTTGTGGTCAATGCCCTGCGCTTCGACCGTCCTCACCACTCTCATCAGCTCGTCGACGATGCCGTTGCCTTTGCCCGCAGCATTGGTGCCCGCCGCACACTGCTCACCCATTTGTGCCATGATGTTGGCCTACATGAAAAAGCCAACTGTCGTCTGCCTGATGATGTTGAATTGGCATACGATGGTCAGCAGATTGTAGTCTGAGTATTTGCTTAACGAATAACCTACTACTTTTTTTCTTTTTCCTTTTTCTTCCCCCTCCAGAAGAAGATGTCTTGCTTGGAGACAGGGCGTACGTAGTCGAACCACTCGAAGGCTTCGAGATAGCGCTTTGCCGGAGGAATCTGTGTTAAGGGGTACATCACTCCTTCGCTTCTTGGAGTCCAGATGCGCTGCAGCTTCTTCTTCTCCATGAACATACGCAGCTTGGTGGTCTCCATGCTGACGAGACCCACATAGCTGGAATCGGCATTGTCTTCGGGATAGTAGGCTATGAGGACGTTGTCCACGGCCTGAGCCTCGTGTATCTCTCCGTCGGTGAAGTAGGCAAACATTTCCTTTGAGGAAACCTGGTTATAGAGTTCTGGTTCAGTGAGTTCCTCGACGGATAGGGCATCGTTGACGACGTGGGCGTAGTCGATGACGGAGTCCTTCATGTAGATGTGTATCTCCTCACCGAGGAGCTGTTGGTTGACGTTCCAGAGGATGGGGTCATTGTAAAGCGTGAGGCAGGAGTCCTTGGAGTTGTAGACCATAGAGTCGCAGACAGCCTGCACGTCAGTGCGGTAGGCCCGCACGCGGTTGTAGCCGTGCATGATGCGGTAGATGCTGTCGGTATCGATGTTGTAGGTGAACACCTTGAAGGTGTCGGCATGCATGAAGAGCGAGTCTTTTTGTGAGTAATCCACTGCCATTGCCTTCTCTGTACACATGGCGTAGCCCGTGGAGTCGTTGTAGAAACCGTAGTCGCAGAAGAGCATGTTGCTGTTGACGGAGTCCTGGAAGATGACGTTGACGAAGGCCTCGCTGATGCCCGTACGCCCGTCGTGCCAGAGACTGTCGCCAGTAATGGTGCGGCCACCATTGTCGAGACGAGAGCGTTCAAGCAGTTCGGCCTCCTCAGTCTGTGTGTTATAGTAGCCCTGCTCGGAGTAGATATGGCTACGCCCGCTGTTGATGTCAGAGGGACCTACGATGTGGGCCTGGTGGGTGGAGGTGTTGTAGTAGAGAGAATCGGTAGTAAGCTCGAACTTCTTGTCGACCATCTTCACGTCTTCGCTGAAGAAAGCGTCCTTTGTGTCGGTATGATATTCGCCGAGGTAGCTGGTGAGCGTGGTGGTATTGTCCACGAGACGTCCGCCGGTGTCGTAGTAACCCTTGTTTTCTATGCGGTCGAAGTAGAGCTGGTCGGTGTAGAGGGTCGTAGTGCGGTTGCGCAGCACGACCTTTTGCTTTGGGTTGAAGCGGGCGTATTCCTCTGCGCTGAGTATTTTGGCTTCAATCATCTTGTCGTTGCCGTCATAGAAGCCGTAGTCGCTGGTGAGGGAAAGGGTATCGCCCTGCACCATACGTACGTTGCCCCATGCCTCGAAGGAGTTGCTGGCCTCGAAGAAGTTGGCACTGTCGCAATAGAGGTTGGCACCGTCGTGCTCGAAGTGAACGTTGCCGGTGAGCACCTGTGCATTGTTGTTGCGCCAGCGGTCGTAGCGCAGCTCATCGCTATGGATGAGGTAGACGCGGTCCTTGTCGCGCTTCGCGCTAGTGAATAGTGAACAGGTAATAATGAATAGTGCCATAAGCACTATCCATAATAACCGTCCTGTTGAATTGCTTTCACTTTTCACTCTTCACTCTTCACTTTTCACTAGGGCGCAGCCCGCTACCTAATCCACCCCTCATACTCAAACTGGCAATCTTTATACTCGTCACCTATGCGGACGTAGGTACTCTTAATCTTGTCGACTACCCAGTCGTGAATTTTTTTCTCACGTCGTTTCTGCATGACCACTTCCTTCATCACCTGGAAGTCCTCGGTGACGGTAGCCTTGTGTCCCTCGGTGCGGCTCTTCAGCTTGGCAATGACGCATACGGTCTTTCCCCGGTTGTTAATCATGGAGAAAGGCTGTGATATTTGTCCCACCTGAAGGGTATCTACTACTTTCGCCACTTCGGGAGGCAGGTCTTGCAGCCGGAAGCGCGATGTCTGTCCATTCTCTGTGAGATTAGCCATTAGGCCTCTGTTGTTGCGAGTGTCCTTGTCATCGGAGAAGAACGACACGCCGTCCTCGAATGTGAATTGACCATTGACCATTGACGATTGACCATTGGCCATTGACGATTGGCCATTACGGTTGCCGAGGAAGAATCCCTTCAGCATTTCGGGCATCTGCTCCTTGCGTATAGCTGCGGCTATGGTGTCCAGCCGCAGGATGGTGGCGTTGACAGCCGAATCGCTGACGACGGGCTTGCGAAGGATGTGGCGCACCTTTATTTTGTCACCGCGCTTGTCAATGAGCTGGATGATGTGAAATCCGAACTCCGACTCCACGACCTTCGAGATGACTTTCGGGTCGTTGAGGTTGAAGGCTACGGCTGCAAAGGCCGGGTCAAACACGGCGCGTCCCGTGTAGTCGAGTTCTCCGCCCTGACGACGGCTGCCAGGGTCTTCGCTGTAGAGTCGTGCCAGCGTCTGGAAAGAGGTCTCACCACGGTTGATGCGGTCGGTATACTCTCGCAGCTCGTCCTTCACGCGGTTGATTTCCTGGATGGTAACCTTCGGTGTCTGGGTGATAATCTGCACCTCTACCTCGGTGGGCACGAAGGGAATGCTGTCCTGGGGCATATCCTTGAAGTAGCGGCGCACCTCGGCCGGTGTGACAACAATGTCACTGACCAGTTTCTGCTTCATCTTCTGGATGAGCATCTGGTCACGGAGGTCGTCGTGCAAGGACTGCTTTATCTGCGTGATACTTTGCTTGCGGTACTCTTCGAGTTTCTCACGGGAGCCTATCTGTTCTATCATGTAGTTGATACGTGCATCGAGCTGTGCGGTGATGTCTGCCTCGGTGACGTCCTTGTCGATACTGTCGATGGCTGCCTGGTGAAGGAACAGCTTCTGCACAGCCAGCTGTTCAGGAATGGCACAGTCTGGGTCGCCGGTCCATTTCAGACCCTCCATAGCGGCCTGTATGCGTGTCACCTCAATGTCGCTACGCAGGATGGCCTCGTCGCCAACCACCCAGACCACCTCGTCGATAACCTGCGCCCCTACGGGGCTAAAGAATAAAGTATAAATAAAAAATAATAAACCTAGCACCCTTCTTCCGTTGCCGTTGTTTTCCTTATTCATAGTGTTATTCCAAATAATACTGCTTTTACCTATAACCATCTACAATCGTCGTCAGGCGTTTATTATTTCTTCTTTATTATTTAATTATTTAGGTCGAAGACCGCATCAGTGTTGGTTTACTGTCTTGAGCACTGCGTCGTCAACCGTCCAGGTATAGCGGCGGCGAAGGTCGGCAACCCAAGCCTTTTCAAGCTCTTCCTGAAGGTCGGCAACAACGAGACCACGAACATCGGTGTAGTCCTCAGGACCCTTCTTCAGGATTTTTCCATAGACGGCATCGATGGGATAGTCTTTGAGGTGCTTCACGATGGTGTCCTTCTTGAAGACGATGCTGTCGATAAGAGCGTTGTCTCCCTGCTTGAAGATTCCCTTCTCTACACGGATGCGGATGATGCTGTCACCGTTGAAGGTAGTGCGGAGCTTCTCTGCCCACTGGTCGAAGGGCAGTCCCTTCACACAATCGGCAACGGCCTTCACATCGGCCTGCTCCTTTACGTGATAAGCCATTCCCTTGTAGCGAGGCTCGTCCCACTTGTAGTTGCTCTTGTGCTTCTTGAAGTATTGAGCCAGAGCGGCATCGTCCTTGGCAGCCTTGTCCCATACGAGACGGTTGCTGATTTCGTAAAGCAGCAGACCGTCGTGGTATTCCTGGATGAGATACTTCAAGTCCTGGTCGTTAGCAGCGAGTTCGGCTGCTTTCTGCTCCATGAGCTGTGCTTTGGTGACAGTAGTGTCAGCAGCAAGGATAGCGTTTACTTTGTCCTCGGCAATTTTGTCACGCATGTTACGGCGCTCTATGAACTTCAAGATATTGTCGTGGTGATACTCGAATGGCTCCAGCATTTTTCGGGCTCTCATCTGGATGACGTGGAATCCGTAAGAAGATTGTACCACAGGCGAGATGTCTCCAGAGTCTCTGAGCAAGAAAGCGGCTTCCTCAAACTCAGGCACCAGCTGACCCTTTTGTACGAAGGGCAGCTCACCGCCTTTCTCAGCCGTTCCTCGGTCATCAGACACCTTCTTTGCCAGTTCGGCGAAGTCGGCACCTTCCTTCAAAGCCTGGTAGACAGAGTCGATGCGCACACGGGCAGCATCCCATTCCTCCTGCGGAGCCTGTTGCTTGGCAGAGATGAGGATATGTGCCACTTTGATGAGTCCGTCAGGACCTATGCGCTCTACGGTCTCGTCGTAAATTTTGTGGGCCTCGGCCTCAATGTCATCATCGGTGACGAGCATGGGCAGCACCTGCTGGTCGCGGTACTGGGCAAACTCGTCCTTATAGGACTGCAACGTGTCGTAGTGGGCATCGAGGGCGGCGAAGACCTTCAGCTTGTAATTAATAAAAAGGTCTACGTATTCCTGCACCGACTTCTTGTCGATGACACCCTCGGAGTTGTTCTTGTTAAAGGAGTATTCAAATTCAGAACGGGGCACAGACTGGCCGTTCACAATCATAATGATAGGATCCGTCTGCGCCCCTGCGGGGCTAAATAATAATGAAGAAATAATAAATAACAAACCCAGCCGCTTGTTAATACGAAATGGCTTGTTTATCCGATATGATTTCACCTGTGTATTTTTCATTTTTCTTTGTTGTTTTTATTGATGCTATTAATAATCTTATTATTTCGTCTATGTCCTTTTTCATAGACATATAGACACTTTTATCTAAATATTCAGTTTTATATAATATTGTCAGCCAGTACGATGTTTCGCTCGCTTCCTTAAGAGAAATGCTAAGTTTACTTATAAAATCGGCCTTACTTTGAGCAAAGATAGCTTCATGAGCATTAGCTCCAATGCTTGTACCACTTCTTAGAATCTGTTTTGACATAAGGAATTCTTTCCTGTCTTCCTGCAAATATTTAAAACAATTTACAATCCTTACAGAGAAAGCTATTGCCTTGTCTATCAAAAACATTCTCTTCAATCATACTGCTGCGTTTATTATGTACTATTTTAATTTATCCACTGCGTTTATTATTTATTCTTTATTATTTATTATTTAGCCATGCAATGGCGCAGAGTAGTTTGGTGCTTCCGAGGTAATGGTGATGTCGTGTGGGTGACTCTCGTTCACGCCAGCATTGGTGATGCGGGTGAACTTGGCCTCATGGAGAGCCTCGATGTCCTTGGATCCGCAGTAGCCCATGCCAGAACGCAGTCCGCCAGTAAGCTGATAGATAACCTCCTGCACAGTTCCCTTGTATGGAACACGACCGGCGATGCCTTCGGGCACTAGTTTCTTCACCTCCTTGGTATCGCCTTGGAAGTAGCGGTCCTTTGAGCCGTGCTTCTGCTCCATAGCTTCAAGGGAACCCATGCCGCGATAGCTCTTGAACTTACGGCCGTTATAGATAATGGTGTCGCCTGGGCTTTCCTCTGTACCGGCCACGAGCGAGCCAATCATCACGCTATTGCCACCTGCTGCGAGGGCCTTCACGATGTCGCCAGAGTAACGCAGTCCTCCGTCAGCGATAAGCGGTATATCGGTGTCTTTCAATGCACTATACACATCATAGACGGCAGAAAGCTGAGGCACGCCCACGCCAGCCACAATACGTGTGGTGCAGATGCTGCCCGGACCTATACCCACCTTCACGGCATCGGCGCCGTTCTCGGCAAGGAGCTTTGCTGCGGCTCCCGTAGCGATGTTACCCACCACGATGTCGATGTCCTTGAACGAAGCCTTTGCCTCGCGCAGTTTCTCTACCACACCCTGCGAGTGTCCATGAGCCGTGTCTATCACGATGGCGTCAGCACCAGCGTTGACCAGTGCCTGCATACGCTCCAGTGTGTCGGCGGTAACACCTACGCCGGCAGCCACGCGCAGACGGCCTTTCTCGTCCTTACAGGCCATGGGCTTGTCCTTCGCCTTGGTGATATCCTTATAGGTGATGAGACCGATGAGGTGGTTATCCTTATCGACGACGGGCAGCTTCTCAATCTTGTTGCGCTGCAGTATCTCGGCAGCGTCGAAGAGGTTGGTCTGCTGGTGTGTGGTCACGAGGTTGTCCTTCGACATAATCTCATCGACGGGACGGTCGAGACGGCGCTCAAAGCGCAGGTCACGGTTGGTGACGATACCCACCAGATGGTTGCCGTCATCGACCACGGGGATGCCGCCGATGTGGTATTCGGCCATGATGTCGAGGGCCTGTGCCACAGTCGAGCCACGCGGAATGGTGATGGGGTCGTAGATCATGCCGTTTTCGGCACGCTTCACGATGGCCACCTGACGTGCCTGGTCATCGATGGACATATTCTTGTGAATCACTCCGATGCCTCCTTCACGAGCTATGGCAATGGCCATCTGGCTCTCGGTAACGGTGTCCATAGCAGCCGTTACGAAAGGAATGTTCAGCTCGATGTTACGGGAAAACTTCGTACGCAACTCTACTGTCTTTGGAAGTACCTCAGAATAAGCGGGAATCAACAGGACGTCGTCAAAGGTCAGGCCGTCCATCACAATTTTGTCTGCAATAAAAGATGCCATAATCTTAATAGTACATTTTAAATTGCGTGCAAAATTACTCATTATTTTCTACTTCAGAGTTCCTTTTCTGTATAATTTCAACAGAATTAATACGTTTTAACTGAATAATGTTTGTCAGTTTCTGAAAAGTAGTTAGTTTTGCAATCCTAAAAAATCTCCCCATGACCTCACGTATATTATTTATTGTTTATTGTTTATTGTTTAGCCACGCGCTGGCATCCGCTCAGGAGCTTCAGGCAAAGATCAACTTCAACACCCAGCAGGTGGCGACGGTTGATAAACAGGTGTTTGAGAATCTTCAGACTACATTGGAGCAGTTTGTCAACGAGAAGCAGTGGACGTCCCTGCAGTTCCAGGAGAACGAGCGCATACAGTGTACGTTCAATATCACCGTGACGAAATATGACCAGAGCGCCAACCGCTTCACCTGTACAGCCCTCATACAGGCCAACCGTCCCGTCTACAACTCAGCCTATACCACAACAATATATAATAACCGCGACAAGAACTTCGACTTCGACTTCGTGCAGTTCGACCAACTGAACTTTAACGAAGAGGTCATCGACAACCAGCTTGTGGCCCTCTTCGCCTACTACGCCTATCTCATCATCGGCCTTGACCTGGATTCCTTCTCTCCCATGGGTGGTACTGACGTATTGCAACGCTGCATGCAACTGACAAACAACGCGCAGGACCTGGACTTTGCAGGATGGAAGTCGTTCGACGACTCACGCAACCGCTTCGCCATCATTAACGACTATCTCGACGAGGCGATGAAGCCTTTCCGCCAGTTGCAGTATGATTACTATCGTTCGGGTCTCGACGAGATGGCACAAAACGTAGAGCGTGGGCGCACCAATGTAACTACTGCCTTGGAAACCGGCCTGAAGGTTGCCCATGAGGAGAAGCCACTCAGCATGCTGCCACAAATCTGGACAGACTACAAGAAAGACGAGCTGGCCAGTATCTATAAGGGCAAGGGTACACAGAAAGAAAAAGAAAAGGTCTATGACATTCTCTTTAGTATCAATGCCTCACAGAACAACACTTGGGAGCAAATCAAGAAATGAAACCTTGAGTTGTTTTTCTCAGCTACTACCCACACAAATTCTTGCATGATGATTCGCTGGCTGTTGATGCGTGTGCGTCGGCGGCCAGTATTGTGTTGAACAGAAAACCCTTACAGTATAATTATTGTTAAATGTCTGCCTTGTGATGCAGTCTTTTCACCTTATTACTATCTTAGTTATTAGAAACTTCGTGATAACGTGAGAACGATACTCTTTCTACTCCGTTTCTTATTGACGCTGTGCCCCATAACGGGTATGGCAGAGGAGTTGCCGCAACTATATGTGGTCATCGTCAGCGGAGGCATGAACAAGCTGATGAACCAGGAACGCTACTGGAACGACTGTTCCTTCCTCTACCGCACGTTGCTTTATGACTACCACTTCCCGAAGGAGAACATCACGCTGCTCATCAGCGACGGCGGAGAACCCGGTGACGACCAGCTGCGCTCCGACGGTGGAGGCTTTACTTCTTCATCCCCTGATCTTGACGGCGACGGCGAGCGCGACGTATTCTTATCCGCCACGATGGAAACCCTCTCCACCACACTAACCTCACTCAGCTCCAAGCTCACCGTTGACGACCACCTCTTCCTCTTTCTTATAGACCACGGAGGAAGCGACGACAAGCAGACAAGCTCCTACCTGTGGCTTTGGAACAGCGAGAAACTCTACGACACTAAGCTGGCCGAAATGCTCAGCCAGTTCAACGTTGGGGCGATGAACATTGTAGCTGGACAATGCTACTCAGGTGGATTCGTCGACGATTTGGCGGAACTAGACAAGCAAGGTTCCCTACACGGAGGGTGCATAGTGACTACGGCCTGCCGAGGCAACGAGCTGTCGTGGACTTGTCTTGACAAGCCTTACGACGAGTTCATCTACCACTGGATATGTGCAATTGCGGGTCATGACGAGCAGGGCAACGTCGTCAATGCCGACACCAATGCCGATGGTTACGTGACTATGGACGAAGCTTTCGGCTATGCCTACATCCACGACCGGCGTAACGAGACACCGCAGTACCATTCTATGCCCTACGACCTCGGCCAGCGGTGGACCTTCCACGGGATGCTTCCATCAGCCGATGATGGCATCGTTGAGACACTATCTGCCAAGACTGTCCCAGACACCTACAACCTTACAGGCCAGCGCGTTAGCCCTAAGACAAAAGGTATCATCATTCAACAATACAAGAAAATAATCAATAGGAGATAAAGCGTATGAAAAAGTCATTTATTATTATTATCCTCGCCCTGCTGACCTCTCTGGTGGCAAATGCCCAATTGTATACCAACAATACCGCCGTACTGCGCGTGGACTCTATTCGTCTGAAGGGCAACATGATGGATATGCTGGTGCAGCATGTGGAAATGTATGTATATAATATGGGCGACAGCATCTATAGTGGATATTTCATTTTGGACAACAAAGCTGACCCTGAATCACCGAATCTGTCTGGTGGCCATATAGAATTACCACCTGGACAGAGTGGAGTTGCATGTATTCCAATTCAGCTACCACAGGGAGACTACACTTTTGGCATATTCGGCGATCGTGACCGTAGTAAAAAACATCAACTAGGCGATGACTTCCATCTGAGTATCGGACCCTTGCGCAAGCTCAACTTCAAAGTGGACTATAAATTAGACATGGTGGAAGATGAAGGCAATGCGAACATACTTTGGGGACGTCGTCTGCAAGGGAAACTGTCTGTAGTCAACGTCGACAGCGTTCCTTATTATGGTGGATGGGGATTAAATAAATATGGTTCAGAAGTGTCATACCGTTTGAAAAACAAAGACAAGGGTACTGTCTATTATGGTTACATCCCAGGAAACAAGAAATTTGAACCAGGTGACACCATCAGCACCGACCTTGGATTTAATTATGATTTCGAAGATGGCACAAACTACACTTTGGAAATAGAATACAGAGCACCTGGCTACGGTGAGCCAGTCGACTCGTTAGTGTTCACCTATTTAGCAGGCATGAGCACCTACTGGACTGCTGACGGAATGATGAAAACAAAAGAATACTCGTGTGGTACAGCTTCAGGTCAATATGTGGTTGTACCACGGGAGGCTGTTGCCGTAGACCTCCGTGGGGCGCACTATGAAGACATAGATGTGTCGCAGGCCAACCCCAACTGCCTGTACTATCTGGACTCACTCGACAATGTTCCACAGGGACTTACCTCTACGTGTAACGTTATACGTGGCGGACAGACACCCGTCATACGGCTGACAGACAACTACGATTACTATTGTCCCTGCCCGTTCTGGTCTGAATATGTGTCATACACCCTCCAGCCTAATAATACAGGGTTTGGTCAGGGACCATACGCAGAGACGCTCGTGCTGCCTTACGACCCGCAGGGAGCCTTCTTCAACGATATCAACAGCGATGATGCCAATCTGCATGGGGAACTGCTCAAGGTCTTGCATTTTAAGAGATTATGGTATAACCAACTGGAGCTAGAAGAGGTTAACATAAGTGAGATGCATGCCAACAATGCTTACATCGTGGCAGTTGCCGTAAAGACTCCTGTCACGTTCTATGCCGAACATGCCTACATGCACGCTACGTCATTACCGGATAGATACGAGAAAGGCAAGTACTATCTCACAGGAGGCACGATGTTCCGTGCACCTACAACAAATACCTATCGCTATCAGCCTGAGACAGGAACCTTTGTCAGGCAATACACCAATGAACTGCTACCCCCCTTCCGGGCTTGGATTTGTGAAGGTGATGCTGTCTGGGAAGATGAAATAATGAACCAGGGTGGTAAAGAGACTGATGTTTATGAAGCCGGGGACAGCTGGACAACAGGTGATGTCCTTTATATGGATACTGGCTTCGACATTGGTGCGGCGAATATGGGAATAACCACCCCCGTAGGAAAGGAAACAGTCTCCCCAATCTACTCCCTGAACGGTACAATAGTAAATAGTAAATTCGTAAATAGTAAATTACCTAAGAGTCTCTACATCGTCGGTGGAAAGAAGATAGTGGTAAGATGATTATGCCTACGGTATGACGTTGATGAAGGTACGTGGAAAACACGTCAGAGGCACGTTCTCTCTGGATGGAGTGATGGAGTAAAAGTTTAAATCACGTCGGTATTTGATAAAATCACGTCGGTACTTGTTAAAATCACGTCGGTACTTGTTAAAATCACGTCGGTATTTGATAGAAATTGCCTAGAGAATATGAATCAAGAGGATCAAGACATCGTAATCCGCTGTCAGCAGGGCGACCGGCAGGCTATGGGCCAGCTATACACCGCCATGCACGACGAGCTGCTTGGTGTCTGCCGTCGCTATGTGAACGATGGTAATACCGCCGAGGATTTGCTCCACGATGCTTTCCTGCTCATTTTCAGTAAGATTGGCGAGATTCGCTCTCCCCGCAAGGCGCGAGGCTGGATGCGCAAGGTGGTGAAGAACGTGTCCCTGCTCTATGCGGAGAACCAGGACAAATTGCCCACCGTCTCACTTGATCAGGTTAGCGAGAAAGTGGATGAGGTGGCGCAGACTCCACTTCGGGCAGAGGTTGGAGAGTGCCTACCTCTTACTTACGACGAACTGATGAACATTATCGACACACTTCCAGAGGGCTACCGCCGAGTGTTCCGCCTGTCGGTGCTCGAAGGACTGAGCCATCAGGAGATAGCAGCCCTGCTCAACATCGAACCCCACTCATCGTCCTCCCAGCTCTACCGTGCCAAGACCATCCTGCGCCAGTCCCTGGCTGTGCTGCTGTTCTCGCTGCTGTTCGTCGTGGTTATGCTCTTCAAGAGAACCACGCCCCCGAATGACTCTGTAGTAGGTAACGCTTCCCAGCGTTACAATCCCTCCACCGTAGTAGGTAACGCTTCCCAGCGTTGCAATCCCTCCACCGTAGTAGGTAACGCTTTCCAGCGTTACAATCCCTCCACCGTAGTAGGCAACGCTTCCCAGCGTTGCAATCCCTCTATCGATAACTCTTCCAATATCAGTCAGGCCGTACCAGAGTCTAAGCATGATAGTTTACAGAAACATGCTGAGATTGCAACGCTTGGAAGCGTTGCCTACTACGATGCTGATGAGACTGCAACGCTTGGAAGCGTTGCCCACTACCACCTCGACATCGCATACAGCGGTCTGCCAAACCCCGACCGCAGCACGTTGCCCTACGGCGCAGATGGCATGAACGGCGAGATAGACTCCACCGCCCATCACCGTATGCCAATGACCATCAGTCTGAACCTGAGCTACCAGCTCACGAAGCAACTCTCGCTCACCGCAGGCCTGCAGCACACTTGGCTCTCGTCGGAGTTCAAGACAGGAAACACCTTCTCCTTCACCAACCGCGAGCAGAAGTTGCGCTATCTCGGTCTGAGGCTCGGCGCCGACTACCGTCTGCTG
>JAEEGL015596064.1_pt1 | contig 17374 bp, 9 predicted proteins | sample 9134231 | NCBI WGS metagenome assembly JAEEGL01 (sample SAMN16246548, study PRJNA631951) | gut metagenome | biome: gut microbiome; feature: rumen; material: fiber-attached | host: Bos | place: Iran: Karaj | collected 2018-10
CAAGTTCAAGCCCGAGCAGTGCACCCGCGATCCCAAGACGGGCCGCCTGGTTCCCCCGCCGCTCGCTTTCGACGTCCTGCACGAGATCGAAAAGAAGCTCCCCGGCTTCCCGATCGTTCTCCACGGTTCTTCCTCCGTTCCCCAGGAGTATGTGGACATCATCAACGCCCATGGCGGAAAGCTGCCGGATGCCGTCGGTATCCCCGAGGAGCAGCTTCGCGAGGCCTCCAAGAGCGCAGTCTGCAAGATCAACATCGACTCCGACAGCCGTCTGGCGATGACCGCGGCTATCCGCAAGGTCTTCGACGAGAAGCCCGGCGAGTTCGATCCCCGCAAGTATCTCGGCCCCGCCCGTGACGAGATGAAGAAGCTCTACATGCACACGATCGTCAACGTGCTCGGTTCCGACGGTAAGGCTGAGTAAGCCTTATCTCATACGATAAAGAAAGCTGGCCCGGAAACAGGTCAGCTTTTTTTGCAGTACTGCTAAAAACTATTTTTCCATCTTGCGGCAGTCGTCCAGGAGGCTGATGATGGGAATGTGCTGGGGACAGGCGGATTCGCACTGGCCGCACTGGATGCAGTCGGAGGCTTTGCCGCGACCGTGGGTGGCGACTTCATAAGGGCCATGGCCATGATCCCAGGTCGGGAAACGGCGCTGCTGGTTGCTGACAGCGAAGATCTCGGGGATCGGGATACCCTGCGGACAGCCGTCGGTGCAGTAATGGCAGGAAGTGCAGGCGATGGCGGCATTCTGGGCCAGGGCGGTCTGCACCTTGCGAATGACCTCCTGCTCCGCGAGGGACAAGGGCTTGAAGTCTTTCATGAAGGACAAGTTGTCTTCCATCTGGGCCATGTCCGACATCCCGGAAAGCACGATCGAGACACCTTCCAGCGAAGCGACGAAACGAAGGGCCCAGGAAGCGTAGGAGGCCTCCGGATCGGCCGCCTTCAAGATCCGGCCGGCCTGCGTGGCGGGATGCGCCAACGCACCACCTTTCAGCGGCTCCATCACGGTGATCATTTTCCCGTGACGGCAGGCCATCTCATAATTGGCCCGAGCCAGCACACCGGGATCCTCCCAGTCTGCATAATTGATCTGCATTAGGACCATATCCGCCTCCGGATGGTCTGTCAGGAGTTGATCCAGCAAGGCCGGGTCCCCATGGAAAGAGAAACCGATATGGCGGACCAGGCCCTTTTCTTTCTGCTCGCGGAGGAAATCCCAAAGATGATACTGATCGTACAGCTGATAGTTCCCGGGCTGCAAGGCGTGCAGGAGGTAGTAGTCAAAAAATCCGACGCCGGTCCGTTCCAGACTGATGAAAAACTGCTGCTTGGAAGTCTCTTCATTCTGGTTCGGCTGCCAGGCGCAGAGTTTGGAAGTGATCGTATAGCGCTCCCGGGGATAACGCTTCACGACCGCCTCCCGGAAAGCTTCCTCCGACCGTCCCCGGTCATAAATGAAAGCCGTGTCGAAATAGCACCCGCCTGCTGCCAGGAAGGCATCGGCCATGCGGCTCGTCTGCTCTATGTCAATGGCGCCGCCGGCGAGTTTCGGCAGACGCATCAGCCCGAAGCCAAGCTTGAAGGGGCGGGGTGTGAGGGTTTCCATAGTATAAAGTATTGTTTATTTCCGTAATCGTAAGCTGTTGAGGACGACGCAAACGCTGCTGAGCGCCATGCAGGCGGCGCCTATCATCGGATTGACAAGCCCGAATGCCGCCACCGGAACCGCCAGAAGGTTATAGATAAAAGCCCAGAACAGGTTCCCCCGGATGATACGGGAAGTGCGGCGGGAAAGGTCCAGCAGTTGCGGCAGTTTGCGCAGGTCTGAAGAAACGATCGTCACCATCGCCGCATCCATCGCGACATCCGTCCCAGTCCCCATGGCTACGCTCAGATCGGCGTAAGAAAGGGCGGCACTGTCATTGATCCCGTCGCCGACCATTGCCACCTTGTGCCCTTCACCCTGCCATTTTTTGACGAAGGCTGCCTTGAAATCCGGGCAGACTTCCGCCTCTACCTCCTCGATACCGGCCTCGCGGGCAATGGCCTCCGCCCGCTCCCGCTTGTCACCGGAAAGCATGCAGACCCGGACGCCGCGTTCTTTCAAGGCAGCCACTGCCTCAGCGGATCCCGGGCGGATCACATCCGCCCCCACGATTCCCTCCGTCACCGTGCCGGTCTTGTCCAGCACGACGACATCCATGTCTTTCGCCACCTGCAAGGCATCCGCATCTTTGACGAGGATGCCTTTGGAGGCCGCATTTCCGATGCCGGCGATCAGGGCCGTCGGCGTAGCCAGGCCCAGTGAACAGGGGCAGGCGATGACCAGCACAGTCACGGCAGCCAGCAGGCCCTTCGCCAAACCGCCGGGCACCGCCAGCGCCCAGACCAGCGCAGTCAGAATGGCAATCCCGAGGATTACGGGCACGAAAATAGCCGCCACCTTATCCACCGTGCGCTGGATTTTGGCTTTCGAACCTTGCGCGTCCCGGACCAGGTCGATCATGCCGGAGAGCATGGTACCGGCTCCGACCTTTTCGGCCCGGACCTCGAGACTACCCGAAAGAAGCATCGTACCGGCAAAAACCTGCGTCCCAGCCACCTTGGCGACGGGTTCAGACTCGCCGCTGAGCATACTTTCATCCGCTTTGCCCTCGCCGTCCGTCACGATCCCGTCCACGGGAATGCGGTCCCCCGCCTGCAACGGGACGATCTCGCCCACGGCATACGCACGCTCCGGCTGCAAGGCTTTCAGCGCGCGCAAGCTCTCCGTTGTACCGCGTTTCGCTCGCTCTTCCAGATAACGGCCGACGGACACGAAGGTCACGATCATCGCGCTGGAGGAAAAGTACAGATCCGCCTTCAGCCCACGCGAGGTCCAGACCTCCGGGAAGATCCAGTTAAAAACGCTCAGCAGATAGGAAATCCCGACCGAAAGGGCCACCAGCGTATCCATATTGGCGCTCCCATGCCGCAGCTGGCGCCATGCCGAGCGGAAAAACTCCCAGCCGAGTACGAAGACAAAGACGCTCGCCAGCAAGAACAGGACTTCCGTCTTGAAACGGACGGCCGTCAGGTCCATCTCGACCAGCATCATGAAGACAGCCATCACTACGCAAAAGAGGCAACGCTCCTTCATCCGTGCCAGCCGGGTCCGGGCACGTCGGTCCGCCTCCTCTTCCGGAGAAAGGGTGGTTTCCTGCGCGGCGACTGCCTCAGCCGTCTCGGAGAGGACATCTGCGGGCGCTTTCAGTTCCGGCAGTAACAGCTCATAGCCGGCAGCCCGGACGGCTTCCTGCAGCCGTTCGGGGGTCACTTTGGCCGCATCATAGGAGACCTGCGCCATGTTGGAAGCCAGGCTTACGCTGACTTCCTCCACGCCTTCGACAGACTGAAGCGCTTTCTCCACCCGCGCCACGCAAGCGGCGCAGCCCAGGCCCTCAACCGGAAAGTTTCCCTTTTCTATCATTTCTTATAATGAGGACGGATGATGTATTTGAACGTATAATCTCCGGCCGGCAAGGTCTCATCCGCAGGCATTTCCCAAAACCCGACATAACCGATCCCCATCTGGCAGAGGTCGATGTTGACATAGGTCGCTCCTTCGCCACTCGCCTGCTCTTCCCAGGCCCGCTTCAGCTCCGAAGCGTGTGCATAAGCTCCGACCGACAAGTCATAGTCCCGGCGGGAGAACGGAAGGGCCGACGCGGCAAACTTGTCCTTGGAAGCGAACTCCAATCCTTGTCCGGAGGCATCCAGTACCTTGAACCACCGCAGGCCGCCGTGGTTGGCACATTCTTGGGGGCGTGGGAAACTCCAGTCAAACTGTTCCGACACCGACTGGACATAGTGTCCCATCATCGCAGCCGACTGCCGGTCGGAATAGTTCGGGAAAGGTCCCTTGCCATAGAAGTCGATCCGATCGAAACGCTCCGGCATGGCAAACTCCATCCCGAAACGCATTAGAGGCGACACCGCCGTGACGTTCCGAAGCTTTTCTTCGATCTCCAAGGTCGCGTCCGCATTGACGTAATAGAGCATGTCCAACTCACCCAGACCCTTGACATCCAGCACGATACGAAGCTTGCAACCGGGATAGAGCCCCATAGTCTTGACAGAGAATTCGGGATACAGCCATTCCTTCGAACCGTGACGCGAGACAAAGCGGATGTCCTTCTCCGTCAGGGCCCGGCCGAAGCACGGAAGCAACGGTTCAGACAAATACTGAAGCGAACCCACCTTGTAAGAAGTGATCGCTCCCGTCTCCACATTGAAACGGATCTCCCATGGAATCCGCTCCGGGGTCTTTCCTTCAAACACCAGATCCGAACCGCGCTGGTTCACGAACGTATCCCCGCCCTTGAAGGCAAAAGAAGGAACCGCCTCATTGATCAGGATCTGGTCGTGCGCCACCTCGGTCCCCTCCGGCAGCAAGCCGTCATCCGCCTTCAGGAAATAGCGGACATTCAAGTAGATATCCTGGGTGACGGATCCGATCTCATAGGCATTGAAATCCAGGTCAATCAATGTCGCCCGGCGCGGGGCGACTTCCAAATCCTGGATCTGGCCGTCCAGCAGCACCTTGCCATCAACCATCAGTTCCCATTCCATCCGGTACTTCTCCAAGCCGGCGAAGAATTGGTCATTGAAAATATGGAAACGCCCGAAGCCGGCTTCATCCGGATCAGCATAAGTCAGGATATTGCGGTAGATATAAGCCACCTCGTGGGCATGGGAATGCCAAGTCCGGTCCGCAGCGACAACGCCCTCGCAATTGCCGAGCAGATTGTGACCGCGATCGTCCCAAGGGAATTCGCCGCCATAGGCCAGATAGGTGCGGCCTTCTTTGTCGTTACGCCGGATGGCCTGGTCCGCGAAGTCCCAGATGCAGCCGCCCTGGAACTTGGAATAGCTCGTGACCAGATTCCAATACTCCTTCAGCCCGCCCATCGCGTTGCCACGGCCATGTTCGTACTCACAGAGGATGAGCGGACGGGAAGGGTCCGTAGCCAGGTATTCGACACAAGCGTTGAGCGAGGAGTACATCGGACAATAGATGTCCGTCGCGTACTCCAGTTGCGCCCGCTCATACTGGACCGGGCGCGTCGTATCGAAGCGCTTGACCCAGTAATAAGCCTTCTCCATATTCGGGCCATAGCCGGCTTCGTTTCCCAGGCTCCAGACAATGATGCAGGGATGGTTGACATCCCGCTGAACCGCCCGGGAAACGCGCTCGATATGCGGGGCTTCGAAGCGGGGATGCCGGGCCAGCGATTTCTCGCCATAACCCATCCCGTGCGACTCGATGTTCGCTTCGGCGATGACGTAAAGTCCGTACTTGTCGCAGAGTTCATACCAACGCGGATCGTCGGGATAGTGACAGGTGCGGACCGTATTGATATTGAGACTCTTCATCACCCGGATATCCCGGATCATATCTTCTTCCGTGACCACCGGCCCACCCAACTCGCTGAATTCGTGGCGGTTAACGCCCTTGATCAGCACGGGCTGCCCGTTGACCAGCAACTGTCCATTCTTTACCTGGACATCCCGAAAGCCAAAATCCAGCGAGATCGTCTCGTACTCTTTCTTGGAGTACCAAACCTTGGCTTCCAAATGGTACAGCTCGGGCGTCTCAGCAGACCAGAGCGCAGGATGGCGGATGATCCCCGTTGCCTTCCCGTCCAGGGAAGAGAGCGTCAGCTCCGTCATCCCGTTCCGAGAAATGATGTAGTCCACATTTTTGACGCCTTCCGTCAGTTCGGCATCGATGGACAAGTTCCCGTCGGCGTGGGCGATAACCCGCAGATCTTCCAGACGCTTTTTGGGGCGCGCCTCTAGATATATGCCACGGGCAATGCCGCTCATGCGCCAGTAATCTTGATCTTCGAGCCAGGTGCCGTCGCACCAGCGGAAAACCTCCAGCGCGATCAGATTCTCACCCGGACGGACCTGCTCCGTGATGTCGAAACAAGCCTCCAGCTTACTGTCTTCGCTGTATCCGACTTCTTCGCCATTGACCCAGACGCCGACGTTGGAAGTCGCCGCGCCGATATGGAGAAAGATCTGCCGGCCATTCCATCGACTGTCCAGACGGAAGGTCCGGCGGTACTGGCCGACATAGTTGCCCTGGTCCGGCACAAAAGGCGGATCCACCCGTACATTCATGTTGTGCCACGGGTAGCCGCTGTTGACATAGACCGGATCAAAAAGGCCTTCCATCTCCCAGCAGCCCGGCACCGGGAAATCGGACCAGGAAGCATCGTTGAACGAAGTCTTGAAGAAACTCGTAGAGCGCGCGTCGGGCGTATCCCAAAGCTTGAACTTCCACATCCCGTCCAACGACATCCGTGGGCTGTCGGTATGGTAGTACGACCGCATGGGAACGCGGGCGCGCTGCGACACCTCTGGTGTCATCCAATCTCCCCTGCCGACAAACACGCTCCGGCCGGCAAACGACGGAAGGCATAGCATTATCGCTATGCCTGCCGTGATCCATCTGACAATCTTCATTCTTTCGTTCGAAGGCCGGTCCTACTGGTTAAGGACCGGCCGGATTACAAATTCAAAATCATATTCCCCGGCCGGGAGCAAGTACTCCTTCCGCGGGATCGCACCCCAGGAATTGACGCAGCCAAGGCCCATCTGCCTGAGATCCACATTGACATAGGTACCGCCTGCACTGCGGTCATTCTCATGTGCAAGCGCTTTCAGGTCCAGCGAATGCGCGTTCTTCAGCAGGGACAAATCCATATCCTTGCGTGCGAAGGGAAGCGCGGTGACAGAGAACGCCGCAGGCGCACTGAGCTCGATCCCGTTGCCTCCCTCATCGATGATACGCATCCACTTCAGTCCCGTATGGGCGCCGGACTCCTGCGGCCGGACGTAACCGTAGTGGTACTGATCTTCAACGCGCTGGATATAATGACCCATCAAAGCAGCGGACTGGCGATCCTCATAATTCTCAAAAGGACCCTTGCCATAAAAGTCCAGGACCGTATATTCGCCCGGCATCGCGAACTCCATGCCGAAGCGAAGCAGCATCGGCTCCTGGCCGAGCTCATCCGCATCTCGCATCTGCTCCAAGATTTCGACGGCGCCGTCTCCATGGACCGTATAGGTCAGGATCACATCCGCCGCATCCAGGACGTTATAGACCGCTTTCACCACTTCGCAGCCGTCCACTTCGGAGGCTTCGAAGGACTTGAGCGCAAACTCCGGATATAGCCAAGGTTTGCACTTTTTCTGCAACTGGGCGCCCAAGTCATTCTCCGTCACGGCCCGGCCGAAGCAAGGCATCGGAGCACCGGTAACCAGCGCTTTGCCATTGACCTCGTAACCGGTCAGGAAACCGGTGGCCTTGTCGAAGGAGATCTTCCAAGGATAGATCCGAGGCACCAGACCCGCCCCTTTGGCTTCCACGCTGCCAGTCAGGATCAGGGACGCCTCGGCATCCTCGATCAGGAACTCCGCATCGGAGAACGCGATCTCGGCGGGGACCTCCTCGATCAGGATCTGATCATAGGCCACTTCAAAGCCGGCCGGCAAAATGCCGTCCTGCTTCCGAAGATAATAGTGGACATTGAGGTAGACATCTCCTTCCAGTTCGTCCAGATCCTCTTCGGTATAGCCCAGTTCGACCGTCTCCGTCTGTTGCGGGGCAACGCTGAGATTGCGCACGGAGCCGACCAGCATGGTCCGTCCGTCTGCGACAATCTCCCAGTCCATCACATAGCGGTCAAGTGGGATGAAGAAGTTCTCGTTGTACACCTTCACGCGGCCGGCACGAGCTTCTTCGGGCGTGGCACTGGTCAGAATGGAACGATACTGATAGGCCACTTCGTAGGCATGCGGATGCAAGCTGCGATCAGCCGCAATGATGCCATTGCAGTTGAAGGAGCCATCCGAAGGATCATAGTCGTTGAAGTCGCCGCCAAAGACGAAAACATGGTCTGTCCCGCCGTTGAAGCGGTTCACCGGCCAGCGGAGCGCCTGGTCCACGAAGTCCCAGATACAACCGCCCTGCAGCAGCGGGTACTTGCGGATCAAGTCCCAATACTCCTTGAGGCCTCCCATCGAATTGCCCATCGCATGGGCATACTCACACTGGATCAGCGGGCGCTCCTGGGGCTGGGAAGCATATTTCTCACAAGCCGCATAATCGGCATACATCGGGCAGAAGATATCCGTGTACCAGTCCAGCTCGGCCCGTTCGTACTGGACGGGACGGGTCGGGTCAAACTGTTTGACCCAAGTGTAAGCCTTCTCGAAGTTGGGACCGGCACCGGCTTCGTTGCCGAGACTCCAGATGATGACGGAAGGATGGTTGATATCTCGCTTGATCCCCCGCTGGACACGCTCCATGTGCGCCTGCTCATACATCGGCTCTTTCGCAAGCGTTTCCGGGCCATAGCCCATCCCGTGCGACTCGATGTTGCATTCGGCGATGACATACAAGCCATACTTGTCGCAGAGCTCATACCAACGCGGGTCATCTGGATAGTGGCAGGTGCGCACCGTGTTGATATTGAGCCGCTTCATGATCGCAATATCGCGGATCATGTCAAACTCAGAGACAGTGTATCCCTTCTCGGCATTCATCTCATGCCGGTCGGCACCCTTGATCAGGATCGCTTTGCCGTTGACCAGAAGCTGGCCGCCCTTAATCTCCACATCCCGGAAGCCGAACTGCAACTCGGCGTGGTCCGTGACCTCTTTCTTGGAAGAGGCGCAGACTTGGAGAGTGTAGAGGTTGGGCGTCTCCGCCGTCCAAAGCATCGGATCCGGTATCGTGACGGTGGCCGTCGCAACATTCTTGACCGGGACGGCGCTGAAGTTCACATCCTCCCCCCAGGGAGACGAGATTGTGAAGTCCAGTTTCTTAACGCCGGAGGTCACCAAAGCGCTGACTTCGAAGCGACCGGAGGCAGCAGCCCTGACACGGAGGTCGCTGATCCGGTCCTTGGGGCGCGTATAGACATACGTGTCCCGGGACAGGCCGGTCAGACGCCAGAAATCCTGGTCCTCCAGATAGGTCCCGTCACACCAGCGGAAGATCTCAAGCGCGATCAGGTTTTCGCCCGGCTTGACAAACTTGGTGATGTTGAACCGGGCCTCCAACTTGCTGTCTTCGCTGTAACCGACTTCCTTTCCATTGATCCAGACCCGGACGTTGGACGTGGCAGAGCCGATGCATAGGAAGATGTCCTGCCCGATCCAGGAAGGATCCAATTCGAAGGTCCGGCGATACTGCCCGGCATAATTATGTTCGAGAGCCGGATAGGGAGGATTGTTCTTGTAATGGTCCTTCCAGGCATAACCGATATTGACATACAAGGGATCCCCGTAGCCGTTTAGTTCCCAAAGGCCGGGTACAGGCATCTCATCCCAGGTCGAATCATCCGTATCCAGGGTATAAAAACTACGGGAACGGGACTCGATCGTCTCGTACCACATGAATTTCCACGTTCCGTTTAGGGAAAGAAGGGCTCCATCCGATTGGAAGTGGGCAGCCATCTCCACCCGGTTGCGCTGGTTGACGGCCGGGTTGACCCAGTCCTCTACCGGGTTCTTAGGGGCGGCATGGAGCGAAATTGCGGCCGTCAAGGCGGCCGCAAGGATCAAAAATGTTTTACGCATACGCTTAGTTGCCGGCTGCGACGATGCAGGCCAGACCTGCGACAAAGAGGCAGAACATCAAGGCCAGCAGGCCGTAAACACCCTTCTTGGCGCCCTTAAACTCCTTCCAGATAAAGACGCCCCAGATCGCAGCAACCATCGGCGCGCCTTGCCCGAGCGCGTAGGAGATGGCCGGACCGGCTTTCTCAGCCGTGATATAGCTGAGCGCAGTACCCAGGCACCAGATGGCGCCGCCGAGCATGCCGACGAGATGGGTCTTGAAATTACCCTTGAAATACTGGCTGTAGCTGACAGGCTCACCGACGAAAGGCTTGCGCATCACGAGGGTGTTGAAGAGGAAGTTGCTCAGCAGCACGCCCAGAGTGAAAAGGACGATGGCAGTATAAGGGGTCACCTTGCCCGCTGCGGGAGTGACGAAATTGGCCGTATCCATCGCGCGCATCACGAAGGAGGAGAAGAACGACATCACAACGCCGGCGATCAGGGCCAGGATGATACCCTTCCGCTGATCCGCCTTGGAGATGCCGCTGTCACCCTTGCGACTGGCGGCGATGCCGTTGCAGACGATAGCGCAAACCACCAGGGCCACGCCGAGAGCCAGGAGGACGAGATTGCCCGTCTTGGAACCCTGCTGTACGGCAACCCGGTAGTTATTGATCACGCCGAGTACGAGGGCCAAGCCGACACCGAGCGGGAAAGCTACGGACAGACCGGCGATGGAGGTCGAAGCCGACAGGAGAATGTTGGAAGCATTGAAGATAATGCCACCAAGCAAGATCCAGAGCACGCTCGAAGCAGAAGCTTGTTTCAGATCAGCGAGGAAAGGCCGGCCGGCCTCACCGATGCTGCCCGCCGTAAAGGCCAGGAGCAAGGCAAAGATGACCATGCCGATCACATAGTCCCAATAGAATAGCTCGTATCTCCAGCTCTTGGCGGCAAGTTTCTGGGTATTGCCCCAGGAGCCCCAACAAAGCATGATCACGAAACAAAGGATCACGGCAAGCGTGTAACTGTTGACGATAAACATAGCGGTATGGTTTTAATGTTACTGATTCAGGATGGCATCCACCTCTTCGCGGTGGGGTACGCCGGACTGGGCGCCGGGACGGGTAACGGCAATGGAAGAGGCCACCGTGGCAAAGCGGGCGGCATCCACCAAGTCCTTTCCTTCGGACAGGGCGGTTACGAGCGCACCGTTATAGACATCGCCGGCACCGACCGTATCGACGGCCGCGACTTTTCGGGCGGGTACGAACTCCCGGATATCGGCATTGCAGATAACGGAACCTGAACTACCCAAGGTGACAATCACATTCTTCACGCCCTGGGAGAGCAGGAAGTCCGCCGCCTGGAAGGCGTCATTGACGGACGTAATCTTGAGACCGGTCAGTTTCTCGGCTTCCGTCTCATTGGGCGTGATCAGCCAGAGCTTGGACAAGACCTCCACCGGGATCGCATCGGAGAACGGGGCCGGATTGAGCACGACCTTGACGCCTTCCGCACTGGCCAGATCAACGGCATGATAGACGGTCTCCAGCGGGATCTCGAGCTGCATAAGCAAGAACTCAGCCTGCCCGATCACCTCCGCCGCGGCATCGATGTCCGAAGGGAGCAATTCCCGGTTGGCACCGGGCGCCACCGCAATGCAATTCTCGCCGTCATCTGCGACAAAGATGAGCGCGGTGCCGGTCGGAGAATCAGCACTGAACTTCATGCAGGAGGTATCGATCCCGTCAGATGCAAAGACATCTTTAAGCATACGGCCCTGCATATCATCGCCGACGCAGGTAAGGAAAGTCACCTTGCCTCCAAGCCTGCCTGCGGACACGGCCTGATTGGCCCCTTTACCGCCATTGGCCTGCATGAATCGGCCTCCGCCGATGGTCTCCCCGGGACGGGGAAGCGTTTTGACATAGGCAGTCATGTCAATATTGGAACTGCCAGCCACTACGATCTTGCTCATACTCAGTATCTTTTCAAGTTCATTCGATCCGGGATGTTTTTCCCATCTTTCAAATATAAGCAAAAAGACCGACTGAAACAACATCAGTCGGACCTTTTATCATCGGGAAGCTGTTATCATTCCCAGGAAGTGTTGCAAGATAGCCTCAGCTTGCTCGGGCGTCACAGAAAGATAGCGGCGGGTGCCGCCTTCCTCTTCCGTAAAGAGTGTGGAACCCTCCTCGGTCACTTGGATACAGCCGGGAGCAGAGACGGTGAACCAGTCTCCCCCTTCGACCGCATAGAGGACAGCCGTCGGATCCCAGGTAGGACGATCATACGGCATGGGGAGATAAGCCTTATAGGCCTCTACAACAGGATGTTGCGGTGCCCAGGCAAAATCATTTTCGATGCTTGTAGCCGGATACTTCACCTGGATGCCTACTTCGTAAGGAGAAGTGACAACCGGCGTGGGCCACTGCTCGAAGATCACTTTCGCAGCTGGAATATCCTTGACCACATTGTACTCATGAACCTCCGGATTGTCAAAGCAACCGGCCATCGTGACCAACAGCTTCACCTTCTGCGCCACCAACTCTTTTCCAGTCAGAGGAGAATATGCATCCCCAGGGGTCTCCAAGAGACGGATCAAGTTGGTCGAAAAGCCGACCGAAGCGATCACCACCGACGCGTCCGGTTCGGCAGCCAGCAATTTCCGATACAGGGTCACGGCTTCCGGATAATCCGCATACCCGGGATGGGAGCGGGCAAAGAGCGGCTTCCCTTCCGCATCCTTGAGATCCACGACCGCCTTGGCATAATTGACGGCCGCATCTGTCTCACAATCAGCGCCATCGCGAATGATGCCGATCGGGATGTCGGGATACCCGTACCAGGTATTCATGATGTCCGCGAATTCAGCCGGCGCCTCCCCATTCTTGTTCAAGTTGACGGCCAACAGGCAGATCTTGCCGGCATCCTGATACTTATATAGCAGGTCTAGTGCCAGGGCATCATCCACATCGTTGCCCAAGTCAGTTTCGAAGATGACGGAGAGCGGAGGCTCCCCTTCAGAGGTTGTCTTCCTGCTGCATCCCGGAAGCAGAAGGGCCATCGACGTCAACAGAATCAGAAAGTATTTCATTTCAGTATGTATTTTTATAGGACCATGATTCAATGGTAATCAAAGATAAGCATTTTTTGTACAATTCTTGCGTATCTTCAAATCATCAGCCACTGTTCCTTCCGTCCCGGGAAATGGGACGGAGGGAACACTTTCACCCAAAGAGAATGCTTATTGCTGAGATGAATGGCTAAAGGCTATCTCAGCCTATTCGTAGTATTGGGGGTATATCCTGTCTTTGCCAGGCTTGCGGGCCACTTCAGGGCGGTAGTCGGCTTCTCCGGACGCAACGTGGGCCGTCTCGCCTTCTCGGACGATGCGGCGGAATTCTTCCAACTCCTCAGGCTTCATCCTTGCCTTCGCCTTCCACGCCTCATCCCCTACTACTCCGGCCCGGCTGTAATCAAAGGGCTTGAACCCGATCTTGCGGGCAGTCTTAAGGCTTTTGAATGTAAAGTCGCCGTGAAGCGGATCGTTGAACATGGGATCAGCCACAAGCGTTTTCGCATCGCGAATCTTCCGGAACTGCTCCAGCGTCATGTCATCAAAGTATGGATTCTTTTCGGTGATGTCCCAGAAGCAGTTCCGGTCGAAGTCAGCGATAGCTCTCTTCCAGGTAGGTTGCCGGTTCAAGAAGGGAAATCCATCCTGCAAAACGATGTTTTGCGCAAAGGTAAAGGACCTGTGATCCTCCTTCCGCGTCCACTGCAGTGCCTGCCAGGTACTCCAGGCCAAGATGTTGTTGCGAATGATGTTATCCTCTCCGTAGTGCTGGTGGAAACCGCCGCACTTACAGGCATATACGAGGTTGTTCTCCATCACGATCTGCGAACTGCCCTCGTCGGTATAGAGGCCCCAGCCACCGTAATCGTGCGAATAGACGTCGTGAATGACGTTGTCGTGCACGATCGTACCCGGCTGGATGCCCAAGGTATAGACGCCCCCCATATCGTCGAGTTCTCCCCAGCCAAGATGATGGATATGATTGAAAGCGATTTCATTGTCGAAGGAGTGACTTGTGGCGTAACCCCAGATCCATCCTACGGAAAAACCGCTATAGCGAAGATCGCATACCTCGTTGTGAAGCGCCTTCACGTGGGAGGATTCCCGGATCAGAACCCCCACACCAGCCGGGAACACCTGTCCTCCCTTTCGGATGATGTTGTTGATGATCTTTATATCCTGGGAAGAATCTATCTTCACCCCGCCCCCGCCGAAATCATAGAGGAAAGAGTGTTCCATCCGGCAGTTGTGAGAACAGTCGAACGAGATGGCATAATTGCCGGTATGACGGATTTCACAGTTCTCCAAGACGATGTCTTCAGCGTAGTTCAGCATGACCGTCGCGTCAAGATGAACGGCAGCCTGGAAAGGGACCGTACCCTGGACAGGCAGAATGTAAGAAGTGTGCTGGAAGGAGATGTTGCGGAAAACCTTCCCTTTTGCAAAATGGCAGATGAGAAGTTTCCCGAGACCGGGAGCAAACACCTCCGCCGATCCCGGATCCTCTCCTTCCCTGGGGATGTAGGTCAAGGTCCCGTTCCTGTCAAGGAACCATTCGCCGGGGGCGTTGAGGGCTCCCTTGTAGTTCTCCAGCCGGAATCGGTTATGGTAACCGTACATAGCATGCAGTTTCGGGCCATGGGTATAGACAAACGCCGAATCGGGATTGATATAATCCACACGCTTGTAGGTATTGTCCCAGGACTGGAAAAGCATGATCCTGAGATCGCTGTCCCTGTCGTTGGCCTCTGTCCAGTTGCCATCGTTCAAGTCCCGGAAATCTTTCAGGTTTTCCGGATCAGTCCTGTAACGTTGGACATGATAACCGTATCCTTCATCCTTCCCTGCCGTCTCGATGGGTGTCTGTTCTACCGGGCCGATAACGTCGAAAAGGCCCTTGTCGGGCGTGCGGGCCAGCGTCGCCCTTTCTCCATTGACAAAGAGTTGCTGGAAAAGCAGTCCATATTTAGCCACTTCCGGAACCGTCGTTTTCCACCAGCCCTCGGGCGTGACCTGCCATCCCTCGATACGGTATCCGCCGCTGAGCACAGGCATGTCGTCCGCATCGCCCTCGAACACCATCGGACGGGAGTCCGAAGCCGTCAGAATGATAGGCTCATCCAGGAAATAGGTACCCGGTCCGATGTGGATATGGACAGTGTCTTCGCCGGGAAGCCGGCCGGCTTTGGCAATGGCTGCCCGGATGGATTGCACGGGGGCGCCAGCCGTCCCGTCGAACGTGTCATTTCCCGTTACGGAAACATAAAGGTGCTCCTGCGCCGATACCATCAGACAGGCGCAAGTCGCCAGAAGCAGAGTAAGGGTCTTTTTCATACGAAAGGATATCAGCGGAGGACGAAACGGGCGGAACGGGCCTGGGAATCACCGGCGTAAAAGTCGACGGTGACGCCCCGGCGGGATACATCCAGGCGATACGATCCGGCAGAGTAGGCGTGGATGTACTGCCTGAGGCCCGGACGGTATTCTTTATACAGCGCCTCAGCATCCGGGTTGCCCGGATCCTCAGGACTTACCCTCCGGCGGCGGGACAAGCCATACTGGTCCGGTCCTTCGGCATCGATTCCATAGTGTCCCAACTCCTCGTTGGCCCAGACGCTGCTGCAGGTCATCTGGGTGATCCGTCCCCCATCCCCATACCAGTCGTGGAATTCCGTCCTGTGGGTGTGGCCGCAGAGGACGATTGCATTGCGGCGTGCGAATTCCCGGCGGAAATGAAGCCGTGCCTCGGTCCTGTTGGCCGATCCCTGATAGAACCAGCGGAAAGAGAGGGAATCCAAAGGGAATACCGCGCTGTGCGTGACGATAAAGGTATAACGAGCGCCTTCCGTCTCCGCAAGAAGCTTGTCCATCTCGGCATCATCGGGATGATTAAAATCGGTAATGATCCAGGCATCGTCCCCCACCGGGAAACCGAAGGTAGTTTTCCGGACGGGGAGCCCCAACTCCGCGGACATGCGGGCCGGCATATACTCGTGATATACCTCCTTGGCATCTTTGCCCCTGATGTCATGGTTGCCAACCACCGTCACGAAGGGCAGTCCCTTCAGGTTCGCCTTGAGATAATCCATGGCATCGGACAGCATCTTGCGGTGCACCTCCCCATTGCCACAATCGCCCTGGACGAGGTCTCCGACCTGGAGAGCGAACCGGGTGGAATCATCGATCAATCCGGCCGCCCGGGCCAGCAGGCGCGGACATCGGTCCGACCACATTTCCCCGTTGCGGGCGAACTCGGCGCGCTGGATATTGCTGAGGTTTTGATCCTGTTCATTGTAACAGGCATGATAGATACTGTCGGGGGCCTTGTCGAAATGGGTATCCCCCAATATGACCACCGAATAACGTCCGCCTTTGCCGGACCGGCGCCCAGCAGCGAGCAACTCGGAAGGTCCGGCCAGTCCCAAACCGACGAGCCCGCTCGCCGACAAGCCAAGAAATGTCCTTCTGTCCATCGTTTTCGTAGAATACTTCATACAAATATACAAACGATTCAGCATAAAACTCACGCAAACACGCACAAACGAAGTTCACCACGCTTTTCCGGGAACATCCGATACCGAAACAAAAAGCCCGGGCGGCCAGCGTATTTCAGGATGCGAAAGTGTTACCCTTCGGGGAATGCATCCTGAAATACGCTGGCCGCCCGGGCTTGCGTATGCCGTGCCTTACTGCTCGTCCGGAGCCTCAGGACCCTGAGGGCCGCCCTGCGGACCGTAGCCAGGGTCACCGCCCTGCGGGCCGTAACCGGGACCGCCCTGCGGACCATATCCCTGCGGACCACCCTGGGCACCTTGACCGCTCATGCTCTGATACAGATCGCTCATCACGCGGTTGATTTCCTCGGTGTAGCGGTCGATATCCGCGATATTCTGCGACTTGACTGCTTCTTTCAGCAAGTTCAGCGGGCCCTCGACAGCAGAGCGCTTGTCGGCAGGGACCTTGTCCCCATTCTCTTTGAGGAACTTCTCGACCTGGAAGGTCAGCGCATCGGCGTTGTTGATCTTATCCACACGCTCCTTCTCAGCCCGGTCAGCCGCCTCGTTGGCCTTAGCCTCATCCCGCATCCGCTGGATCTCAGCGTCAGAAAGACCGCTGGAAGCCTCGATACGGATGTTCTGCTCCTTGCCGGTCGCCTTATCCAGTGCAGAAACCTTCAAGATACCGTTGGCATCGATATCGAAGGATACCTCGATCTGAGGGATGCCACGCGGTGCCGGCGTGATGCCATCCAGATGGAAGACACCGATCTGCTTGTTGTCTTTCGCCATCGGGCGCTCGCCCTGAAGGACGCGGATCTCAACGGAAGGCTGATTGTCAGCCGCCGTGGAGAAGATCTGGGACTTCTTCGCAGGAATGGTGGTGTTGGACTCAATGAGCTTGGTCATCACGCCACCGAGGGTCTCGATACCCAACGACAGCGGAGTCACATCCAGCAGAAGGACATCCTTGACGTCACCGGCCAGCACGCCGCCCTGGATGGAGGCGCCGATAGCGACCACCTCATCGGGGTTGACGCTCTTGTTGGGCTCGCGTCCGAAGAAGTTCTTCACCAGCTCCTGGATCTTAGGGAGACTGGTGCTGCCACCGACCAGCAGGACCTCGTCGATATCGGTGGTCGTCAGGTGCGCAGCCGCAAGG
>JAEEGL016315735.1_pt1 | contig 17374 bp, 11 predicted proteins | sample 9134231 | NCBI WGS metagenome assembly JAEEGL01 (sample SAMN16246548, study PRJNA631951) | gut metagenome | biome: gut microbiome; feature: rumen; material: fiber-attached | host: Bos | place: Iran: Karaj | collected 2018-10
CCAGCTCGAAACGCTACATGCAGGTATACGAGATCAGTAAGATTACCGTCACGGCCCACAAGGGCACATTCGCCGGCCAGACGCGCTACTGGGCAACGTTTTACCATCCCACTTCGACTTTCCTGCTCCCTGCTGAAGCCCAAGCCTTCCGGATGGGCACCAAGGGCTCCGACTACGTTCTTTACCGTTTGTTTCATAGCTCCATCATCCCCGCCGACTGCCCCGTGGTCATCATGGTTGAATCTTCTTCTACCAACGATTCCATCGAAATCACCCTGACGAAAACAAGCCCCAAGCAGTCCGAGGGCGGGGTACTCGAGGGAACCTCCACCCCCACCGACGCCTCCAGCCTTGTCACCGGCAACAAGAATGTATATGTGCTGAGCAAGGGCACTGACGGCAACGTGGGATTCTTCCCATTCAACGGCACGATCCCGGCCAATAAAGCATATTATGTGCGATAAATCATGAAAGCTAGAATCCTACTCACTGCAATCCTTTTGATGGCTGCCGGCTTGATGGCCCGGGCCGAGAGTACGTGGAGCGTCGAAGTAACTAGTCACAACGACCAAACAAACATCACCACGTTTACCATCAGGCGTAGTGACAAAACCTATGCGCAGAAGGTGCTCTATCGCACTGTCAGCCTCAGTGCCTATGCCGGTCAGCACTTCACCGCTGTGAGCGAAACGCTGGAATTCCTGGCAAACGAAGACGCCAAGACCGTCACCGTCAAAGAACGGACGCCTAGTGACACGTACGCCTACGCTTACCAGACCGGCGCCTCGCGTAAGTACGGCTTCGAAGTGACCGACCGCGCCGGCTTCCGCCTGGCCTATGTCGAGCGCAGCAAGACGTGGGGAAACAATGTGACCAGCAGCGGCATCTTTGACGAGAAGAGCGTCACCATCGCCAGCTCAGAGTTCATCAACACCCATGACGGCTATGCCAATAACGCCTACAAGAGTGTAGCTGCCAGCAGCTACTACACCAGCGGCACGCAGGCTTATCTTGGCTTCCTTAATGCCGAATTGCGGATGACATTGAGCTTCGATGCCAAGGAGAAAGATGACGGCTACCAGTACCTGCAGCTCTTAGTGGATAATACAAACACCTGTGATAAACGTGACAAGGCCAGCAACGGTGATCCTGGTAATAGTGGAACACCCAACCTCTCGCTCTATATGGCAGGATTCGAGATTTTGAGTGGCAGTAAGGACGAAAGCTATAAGACATACACCTTCCCCGTCACCTCCGTAGGAAGCGGTGAAGGACACAGCAATCCTTGGGGACACAATAGCACTGGCAAAAACTATCCGCTTGATCAGCAAAGATTCAAGAGCGGTAGCCGTGCCACTGACGGCAAGCTCATTCTTCCCACCCATTTCAGTACCTTGGTTGTCCGTTTCAACGCCAGTGGAGGTGGCGATGATGACTGGTATGCTAAGAATGTAAAGGCCAACATCCAGGCCATTGACCCCTCTGCACCCACCAAGATTGCGGTCAGCGTCAACCCGGGGCGTCACGCCAGGGGCAACACCTTTTATGTGAGCGTTGCCTTCAGCGAGATAGTTAACTATACAGGCACTCAGAAGTTAAATACCAGTTGGGGCGAACTCAAATATGTGACTGGCTCCGGCACCAACGTTCTTACCTTCACCGGGGTCATTCCGCAGAATGCCACGGAGTATCTCAGTGTGACCGGCATCAGCGGTACCATCAAAGACCTCGCTGGCAAAGCCCTCAGCGGCGGTGTTGCGGCCAGCAATCTCTGCACCGTCGATGGCGACCTGGTCTACGCCCTCACCGACTTCTATACCGACGGCAGCGGCAATTACCTCATCGCCTGCCGCGATGACCTTCGCGGACTGGCGGGATTAGTCAATGGAGGTGAACAATGCAGAGGTAAAACTTTCCTGCAGGTAGCCAACATCGACTTCCCCCACAGCGACAGCTGGAATAATGCCGCCAGCACAGAGAACAACTACACCGCCATTGGCTACTTTAACAGTGAAAACGATTACAAGAGTTTCGGTGGCACCTATAACGGCGATGGTCACACCATCAGCGGCATCCGCATCTATAAGGGTGGCAGCAGCGTGAGCGATAACTCTCAGGGGCTCTTTGGCTTCCTCTACAGCGGTACCGTCCGCAATGTCTTTCTCGCCGACACCCGAATTACAGGCAAGAACTATATCGGCGGCATCGTGGGCCATAACCGCAGTAGCAAAGTGGAGGACTGCATCGCAGGGGCCGACGTCTGCATCCATGCCGTGCAGAGCGGCGCACAATACCACGGCGGCATCGCGGGTGATTCCCCAAATGACAAAGCCTACATTCGGCGTTGTGTGAGCCGCGCCACCCTTACCGTCGCCGATGCCACAAATTGTCAATATTATGGCGGCATCGCGGGGCGTTTCGCGAGAAACGATGCTGAAATGTCTGACTGCCTCGTTATCGATGCTGTCATCCCCAATGTCACCAGCCGCGGCGCCATCGCCGGCTCGATGTCAAGTAATTATTATAATACGCATAACTACTACCACGCCTGCACCGTAGCTGGTGTGGAGAATGCAACCAATGCAGGCACCAATACTGGCGACATAACCAGCAAGCAGGGTGCCTGCGCCCTCTACGCCATCACCTTGCCGGAGCACGTCTCGCTGGTGCGCGGCGGCAACGGCACGGATCTGCCCAGCACTAACAACAAGACCTACAAGACCTACGACAATGGCGCCGACATCGAAGGCCAGCCCTACGGCGCTGCCACGACGAAGATACGCGTGTCCTATGCAGCTTCCATCCCCAGTGGTAAAGACGTCTCCATCTCCGTCACTGCCGGCAAGGAGGCTGTTGCCGTCACCGATAAAGGCAACCACACCTACGAATTCACGATGCCCTCGGCCGATGTCACCGTCACGGCTACTTTGTTGCCTGTCATCTCCTACATCGACGCCGATGGCAACCCGAAGAGCCACGCCTGCACACGCATCGAAAGCGGCACAACCACTTATGGCAACAGCGTAAATACCGAGGCGTGGTACTACGTGGAGAACGAAGTGTCTTTTAGAAGCAGAGTCAGTTTCAAGGACCAACAGGTAAATATTATCCTCTGTGACGGATGTACGTTGACCCGCTACAACGCAGAGGGTTATGGAATCAGTGCAGATAACGGTTCCCTGGCCATCTATGGTCAATCCCTTGGCACGGGTGCTGTCAAAGACACCTCGGGCAGTTTCGCTCTTGTCGCCCAAAAGGATATCGACTTGAATGGCGGTAACATCACTGCCTGGTCTTGTATTGCTTCTGGTATAAGAGCACATGATGAAAATGGTAGCAATATCACTATAAGACGCGGCAAAATAACAGCTCGTGGATCTAGCTACGGCTTCAGCACCGAAGGCACCGTCACCCTGGGTTGCGCCACTCCCGAAGACTGGATTATGTCCAAAGGAGAGTATTATGCTAAAGTAGTGAAGGTGGCCGACGGCCAGACGCTCTTCGACGGCAACTCAACCCACACCTACAGCGGCACGCTGAGCAACGACCAGAAAAATGACATCGCCCGCAAGACGCTGATGAAGGCCATGGGCCCCGTGAACTACCTCGACGAGAACGGCACGGAACAGACCTGCAGCAACTTCACCATCCTCGCCGACAGCACTATTCCCGTCGATAATAATAATAGAGGCACCATCGGCACCTCAAACCAGGACACCTGGTACGTTGCGACCGGCAACTATACCTTCAACCATGACAGGCTTACAACCCAGGGCCACGTCCATCTGATCCTGTGCGATGACGCTACTTTTACCGTGAGCGGTAGTGCATATGGCATCTCGGCCCAGAGCCTCACCATCTATGGCCAGCGCGAAGGTTCCGGCAGTCTCGTGGCCAGCACCACCGCTGAGAACGGCGCCCAGGGAGCCATTAGGTACATTTCGTCCTTGACCATTAATGGCGGCAACGTGAGTACCAGTACAAAGAGCGGCAATGGCATCTTGGATGGAGGTAAGGACTGCCATCTCATCATCAACGGTGGTAATGTCAATGCCTCTGCCGCTGGTTCCGGGTTCGGCATCTCCTACTCCGGCGACATCACCCTGGGCTGGACCCGCACCACGGACCGCATCTACGTCAGCAGCTACGGAGGCGGCGGCACCGTCTGCATAAAGAACGGCCAGGCCTTCAGCAATGGCAGCGAGATTCTGGGCGGCACCATTACCGATCTGTCCAAGATTAACGGCAAAACCCTGGTGCCTGTCGACGGTGCCGTGCCTTATATTGACGCGGACGGCAAAGAGAAGTACTGCACGGAGTACATCGCTGTCAGTCAAGCCACCGCCCGTATCGGCGCCGGTGTAGACACCCTCGGCTTCGAGAATCAGGAAACCTGGTACGTCGTCGAAGGCAATCAAGACTTCCTGAAGGGCAATAATATAAGTGTCAGAGCACTGGGCCACGTCCACCTGATCCTTTGCGACGGGGCGACGTTTACCGGGATTCACGGTTCGAATAGTGGCATTTATGCCGACACGTTCACCATCTATGGCCAGCGTGAAGGCACCGGTTACCTGGAAGTTCGAAGTGAGAGTAATGAGGACTATTTTGGAGGCATATACTCCGTTAAAGACCTCACCATCAACGGCGGCCATATCGAGGCTTATGGTGCCAATAATGGATTGGCTTCGGAATCAGGCAGTGTCATTATCAATGGCGGCAGGGTTGAAAGCAGTAGTGCGTGGGAGAATTCGCATGCTATTTATACGAGAGATGTTTATCATCAAGATAAAGGAACAGACATTACCATCAATAACGCAGTGGTCCGTGCTAAGGGAAAAATCGAATCTTGGGGCTATGTTACCATCAACGGTAGCACTGTCACAGGCTTCAACGGTGAGCCCGTCAGTGACATCATAGGCTATGATGGCATCACCCTCGGTTGCAGTAGTCCCACCGACACCATCTGGGCCCTCTACGACAGGCCGCAATATGGTGCGGGTAAAATCAAGGTCAAGGAGGGCCAGACGCTCTGGAATGGCGAAGAAACCGTCAGTGGTACCATCAGCGATTGGTCCAAGATCGAAGACAAGAAACTCGTGCTCTATATCGAAGGGCAAACGACGCAGGCCCTGACGGCCCACCAGGCCACATACGCCGGCCAGCAGCGCTACTGGACCACGTTCTACGATGCCACACGGAACTACATCCTTCCCGCGGGCGCGCAGGCGTTCTATATGAAGAACGACTATGCCCTCTACCGCATCGATGACGGCAGCCTGATTCCGGCGGGTTGTGCCGTGGTTATCATGGCCGATGAGTCGGCCCTGACCAACGTCTCGGGCGGCAGCGGCACCCTCACCCTTATCTCTACCGACGCCGCCGCCCCCACCGTGGCAGGCAACATCCTCAAGGGCACTTCGGACCTCACCCCCAGGCCTGAGGGTGTGGGTGCGTACGTGCTGAGCATGGATTCCAGCGGCAATCTGGGCTTCTTCTACTGCGTTGATTCTTATATCCCGGCGCACAAGGCGTATTATGTAGTGCAATAACCTGCTCGCTTCCGACGACGGGTTTGGTTTTTTGCTTACAAAATCCGAACTTTGTCGGTGCGATGGGATATAGTTTTCAGGATCTGGTGTTCAGTGCGTCGCTGGCGGTGTTTGTGGCTGTCAGCGTAGTGATCGCGTATGTGCGGTGGGGGCACCGGTGCGAGCCGTATGCGCAGGACATGGACTATTACTTCCCGGCTTGGAAGGGTGTCATCTTCTGCTATCTTACTGACCTGGTGCTGGTTCCGGCTATCTTCATGCCCGCTGATGCCGACGCCATCCTGCAGTTGCGCATCATGCTGATTGTAGCGTCGCCCTATTATTGTGCGATGTTGCTGTTTTTCTATTTCGGCAAGGTGCTGCATGTGACGTGGTGGAAGAAACCCATCATCGCCCTGTCGGTTCCCTTCGCGATGGTGACGCTGACCACCCTGGTGACGACCCTGATTCCCGGCACCCAGATGACCGGGACGTTCCTCTTTGTCGTCATGATGTTCACCGGCCTCCTGGCCCTGGCCTGCATCGCATGCTTCATGATGGCGGTGCGCATGATCGCCCGGGCAATGCGCAAGGTTTCGGAGGAACAGTTTTCCAACCCTGAGGACTTTCCCCAGGCTTTTGCTTCGCAAATCATCTGGATCCCGCTGCTGCACGTCGGCGTCAGCTGGATCAGCGCTTTCATTGGCTCCCAGACCGTGCTCAGCATCGGCATGTTCGTGCTAACGGTCATCAATTCGCTGTTCCTGGTCAGCATCCTCAAGCCGCATCGGGCGCTCGACTCGCACGCACAGGAAGGGGCGGCCATCGAAATCCTGGAAGAAGAGGCGGAGGCCGAGGCGGCTGGCGAAGCACTGTCGGCCGAGCGGAAAGAGGAGATTGCCCAGGTCATCCGGCAGAAAGTTGAAAAGGAGAAGGCCTACCTGGACAGCCACCTGTCGCTGAAGGCCCTGTCGCTGGCCTGCAACGTGAACCGCACGTATGTTTCGCAGGTGCTCTCCGAGCAGTTCGGCGGATTTTTCAACTATGTGAACCAGTGCCGCCTGGCGCATGCCGAGGCCTACCGGGTGGCGAACCCCAAGGCCGACGTCGACGACGTCGCCCTGGCCTCCGGTTTCAACAACCGTCAGAGCTATTACAACGCCCGCAAGCGGCTCAACTGATACAATGAAACGACAGCTCCTTTCCCTGGCCGCCGCGCTGCTGTGCTGCGCGGCCGCTTTTGCCCAGCCCGGCCCCCTTCCTGAAAACATCGCGCTGATGCGGCGCGGAAACATCGCGGTATCCTTCGGCGGCCCCACGCGGGCCGAAGGCCGTTCCTACAACAACGCGCCCACGTTCTTCATCTATCCCGACGCCCGCCTTGACGCGTCCGGCGCCGAGGCGCTGATGGATGCGCTGGGCTTGCAGGCCGTGCTCGACGAGAACTTCGGCACGGCGTTCATCGTCAATCCGGTGGGGGACAGCTATGCGGAAGGAGCCGATTTCGACGCCTTCGTGGAGCTGTTCAACCGGGCCCGCTCCGGCAACCTGAAAGTCATCGGCTTCGGCCGCGGCGCGACGTTCGTCAACCAGGTCCTCGCGCTGCGGGCTGCGGACCACATCGCGGGCATCGCCACGGTGGACGGGAAGGCGGCGAAGCTGCCGAAGGGGTTCACGTCGTACGGGGTGCCGGCGTTCGTGGCCGGCGCCACCGCGAAGCAGGTGGCGCGGGAGTACACGGCGCTGAACGCCGCGAAGCAGGCGGGCGAGCCGCTGCTCCAGGTCGTCACCTCGACGGCAACCGAACCGGGTGCCGTCTTCGCCGAGGCCTGGGACCGCGTGTTCTCGCGCAACTTCCGCTTCAACAACTACAGGCATACCCACTACGAGGGTGCCAAATTCGGAGAATACGGCCCCTATGAGCTGGAACCCTACGCCGAGTGGGAGCCGCTGGGCATCAAGCGGCTGGTGGTGGAATATGGCGCCTCGTACCGCGGCCGGGATCTCAACGGGCCGAAGTATCTCTGGTATGAATACTGGCCCGAAGAGCTGATGAGCGGCGCTCCCGCGCACAGCGTGCCGGTGGTCGTGCTGCTGCACGGCAACACCAACGACCCGCGCACCCAGGCCGAGACCTCGGGCTTCCTGCAGGTCGCCGGCGAGGACCGCTTCTTCCTCGTAGAGATGGAATGGCAGGGGACGCCGAACTACCAGGCGATGGGCCACGACGGCATCGAGAGCGTGCTGGCCATTCTGCTCGAAAAGTATCCCCAGCTCGACCCGTCGCGCATCTATGCGCACGGCCTGTCGGCCGGCTCGATGACCGCTACGGCGCTGGGTATCAAGAAATCGCATGTCTTCGCCGCGGTGGGCGGCAATTCCGGCGCCCTGTTTACGGGCCACTGGGTCGGGCCGTTCCCGACCTTTGAAACCATCTGGGCCGAGGCCACGCAGAAGCGCGGTTCCGTCGAGACGGCCTACTGCTCGGTCTTCGGCACGATGGACACCACGGTGCCCTACATGACACCTGACAACTGGAAAGGCAACTCGTACCTGAACGCGTGGATGGCGTACCAGCAGATGAACGGGATGGAGGTCGTGGACCAGATGGACTTCGAGCACTGGCCGCTCTTCGGCCAGCCGCTCCGCGATCGCGAGACCCTCCGCACCGAGAAGGGCGAGGGCATCGTCATGGAGACCGGCCAGCTCTACAAGGGCGACGTGCCCCTGATCAAGATCGTGGCTGTAATGGACTACGGGCACTGGAACTTCCAGCCCACCGCCCGCATCATGTGGGATTTCTTCCGGCACTACCGCCGCGACCCGGAGACGAAAAAGCTGATTTACGAGAGATGAGCCTATTGGAAAACAGGCCGGGACTGAAGGCTGAGGTTGAGAAAGTGGCCGAGGTGGCCGGCTACCTCTGGCAGAAGGGGTGGGCCGAACGAAACGGCGGCAACATCACCGTCAACGTCACGGCGTACATCGATGGGGAGATGCGTGCGATGCCGGCCCTTGCCGGGCCGGGGCCCCTCGGCCGGACGCTGCCGCATCTGGCCGGATGCTGGTTCTACTGCAAGGGCACCGGCCGTCGCATGCGCGACCTGGCCCGCGACCCCATGGCTAACGGCTCCATCATCCGCATCAGCGCAGACGGAGCTTCGTATGAAATCGTGGCCGACGCGCCCATCGCGCCGACATCCGAACTCCCGTCGCACCTGGCCGTCCACGACTACCTGCTGGCGCAGGGTTCTTCCTGCCGGGCGGTGCTCCACACCCATCCCACGGAGCTCGTGGCGCTGTCGCACGTACCCAAGTGGCTGGAGAAGGACGCCGCCACGCAGATGCTCTGGTCGATGATTCCCGAGACGCGGCTCTTCTGCCCGCGCGGCCTCGGCATCGTGCCCTATTTCGAGCCGGCCAGCCAGGCACTGGCTGATGCCACGATCCGCACCCTCGACGAGGGCCACGACGTTGTGCTATGGGAAAAGCACGGCGTCCTGGCCGTCGACACCGACATCATCGAGGCTTTCGACCAGGTGGACGTCCTCAACAAGGCCGCCCAGATCTACCTGCTTTCACGTTTGGACAAATAGATGCGTCCGTTGCAGGCCCGGGGCTACAGCTCGATGTCGAGCGTGTGGTGGCCGGGGATGTAGGGGATGAAGTGGCTGGCGCCGGGCTTTCCGGTGCAGCGGATGGTCAGGTCGTACTCGGCGTCGCGGAAGCGGCGGTGGACCTTGTAGGTGCCGTAGGCAACCGGGATGCACGGCTCGATGAGCAGGCCGTCGTACTGGGGCTTGATGCCGAGGATGAACTCGCTCACGCACTTCCAGGTCCAGGCGGCGGTGCCGGTGAGCCAGCTGTTCTTGCCTTCGCCGGGACGGGCGGCGTCGCGCCCGGCCACCATTTGGCAGAACACATACGGCTCGACCTTGCGCAGCGACTGGTCCTTCGTGAAGGCCGGCGTGATCTTGCAGTAGTGGCGCCAGACGTCGTCGGCACGCCCGGCCATGGCCTCACCGATGATGACCCACGGGTTGTTGTGGCAGAAGATGCCGGCGTTCTCCTTGTAGCCCTGCGGGTAGGAGCTGATCTCGCCGTAGTCCTTGATGTAGCGCGTGTAGGCCGGGGCGTTGAGCACCAGGCCGTGCTCGCACTCCAGGTGCTTGACCGCCGCGTCGAGGGCCTTGTCGCACAGGCCCTCGTCGGCACCGATGCGCGCCATCGTACACCAGCCCTGGCTTTCGATGAAGATCTTGCCTTCCTCGTTCTCGTTCGAGCCGATCTTGTCGCCGTAATAGCCATAGGCACGGAGGAACCATTCGCCGTCCCAGCCGTGGGCCTTCACGGCCTTTTCCATCGCGGCCACGGCACTGCGCACCTTCGCTACATATTTCGGGTCGGCGGCAACCGCCGGATGTGCCAGCAGTTCGGCGAAATCCTTTCCTTCGGCCACGAAGAGGCCGGCGATCATCAGCGATTCGGCCTTCGAGCCTTCGGTCTTGTTCTCGGTGGTCTGGAAGCTCTCGTCCGGGTTGTCGGAGAAGCAGTTGAGGTTGAGGCAGTCGTTCCAGTCGGCGCGGCCGATGAGCGGCAGGCCGTGGGGGCCGAGGTTGTCGGTCACGTGGGCGAAGCTGATCTTCAGGTGCTCCAGCAGCGACACCTCGGTGCCGGGCTTGTTGTCGAACGGGACTTTCTCATGCAGGATGCCGAAATCGCCGGTTTCCTTGATGTAGGCCACGGTTCCGAAGATGAGCCAGAGCGGGTCGTCGTTGAAGCCGCCGCCGATGTCGTTGTTGCCGCGCTTGGTCAGGGGCTGGTACTGGTGGTAGCAGCCGCCGTCGGGGAATTGCGTGGCGGCGATGTCGAGGATGCGCTGCCGTGCCCGCGCGGGAATCAGGTGCACGATGCCCGCCAGGTCCTGGTTCGAGTCGCGGAAGCCCATGCCGCGGCCGATGCCGCTTTCGAAGTAGCTGGCGCTGCGGCTGAAGAAGAAGGTGATCATGCACTGGTACTGGTTCCAGATGTTGACGGTCCGGTCCAGTTCCGGCACAGCCGAAGCGACCGAGAACCGGCTGAGGATGTCGTCCCAGTAGGACTTCAGCGTCTCGAATGCGATGTCGGCGCCCGCCGGCGTGCCGTAGGCCTGCAGCATCTTCCGCGCCTGGGCCTTGTTGATGACGCCGGGCGCCGTGAACTTCGCTTCCTGCGGATTTTTCACATATCCCAGCACGAAGATGAGCTCGTCGGACGCACCGGGTGCGAGCTCCAGGTCGAAGCGGTGCGAGGCGATCGGGCTCCAGCCGTGCGCCACGGTGTTGCCCGAGGTGCCCGAAAGCACCTGCTGCGGCGCTTCAAAGCCGTTGTACATGCCCATGAAGGTCTCGCGGTCCGTGTCGAAGCCGTCGTACGGGCGGTTCACGCCGTAGAAGGCGTAGTGGTCGCGGCGTTCGCGGTATTCGGTCTTATGGTACAGCGCATCGGGTTCGATCTCGACCTCGCCGGTCGAGAGGTTGCGCTGGAAGTTTTCCATGTCGGTGGAAGCGTTCCAGAGGCACCATTCCACGAACGACCAGAGTTGGAACCGCTTCGTCGTCTTGCCGGTGTTCGTCAGTTTGACGCGATGGATCTCGCAGCGGGCATCCGGGGGCACGAAGAACAGCACCTCGGCGCGCAGGCCGGCTTTCTCGCCGACGATGCGCGTGTAGCCCATGCCGTGGCGGCACTCATAGGTGTCAAGCGGCGTCTTGCAGGGCTTCCAGCCGGGACTCCACACCGTGTCGCCGTCCTTGATGTAGAAATAGCGACCGCCGGCGTCCATCGGCACGCCGTTGTAGCGGTAGCGCAGGATGCGCCGGAATTTGGCGTCGCGGCAGAAACAGTAGCCGCCCGCCGTATTGGAAATCAGCGAGAAAAAGTCGCGCGTGCCCAAATAATTGATCCAGGGCCACGGTGTGTCGGGCCGGGTGATCACGTATTCACGCGCAGCGTCGTCGAAATGTCCGAATTGCGTCATAGAAAAGAATATATCAATAATTGTAATTCAGTTGTTTCAGGGCCGTATCGGCGGAGCTGCCGCCGTATAGGAGCACCCATTCGCCCTTCGCGGGCACCATATCGCCCTTCTCGGGCGACCACGACAGGAAGGTCTCGCAGGTGAGCGGGAATTTCACCGTCACGGTCTTGCCGGCGGGGACGGTGACGCGCTTGAAGCCGCGCAGCGTCTTCAGCGGACCCTCCGCGTCGGCCGGCCGGCGCACATAGAGTTGCACCACCTCGTCGGCGTCGCGGTCGCCCGTGTTGGTGACGGGAACCTCGAGCTGTGCCTTCCGCACGCGGGCCTTGCCGTATTCGAAAGAGGTGTAGCTGAGGCCGTAGCCGAACGGGAAAAGCGGGTCGCCGTTGAAATAACGATAGGTGCGGCCTTTCATTGCATAGTCCTCATAGTCAGGAATCTGGCCGATATTTCGATAGAAGGTCACGGGCAGTTTGCCGGAGGGCGCAACGTCGCCGAAGAGCACTTCGGCCAGCGCCGCGCCGCCTTCCTGGCCCGGATACCAGGCCTGGACAATGGCGTTGCAGGTCTGCGTTTCGGGCTCGAGGCCCATCGCGGAGCCGGAGAAGTTCACCAGCACGATTTTCTTGCCCGCATTGTGGAGGGCCGCCAGCAGCTTCCGCTGCACGGCGGGCAGCTCGATGTCGGTGCGGTCGCCGCCTTTGAAGCCGGGCAATTCGACCGGCATCTCCTCGCCTTCGACGCCCGGCGAAATGCCGCCGGCAAAAACGATGATGTCATAGTCGAGCACTGCCGAAAGGGTTTCCATGATTTCCATTTCGGTCAGCGGCTGCTCGCGCACGAGGTCGCAGGCAGGGAACGTCACGAGGCCGGGAATGCGTTCGCGGAACGCATCGGCCAAGGTGATGGTATTTTCGGGAATCGGGTTGTAGTTGCCCCAGAGCATCTCCCTGCCGGCGGCGTTGGGTCCGATGAGCGCGATGCGGTCATCGGGATCGAGGGGCAGGATACCGTCGCGGTTCTGCAGCAGCACGATGGACTCGCGGGCCATCTTGCGGGCAAGGGCCAGGTGTTCGGGACCTTCCACGATGTCGTCGTCCAGGTCCTCCCACGGGTCGTTGTCGCCGTCCAGCTCGCCCAGTCGGATGCGGGCGGCCAGCAGGCGGACCAGTGAGCGGTCCACGTCGGCCTCGTCGAGCAGGCCGGCACGGACGGCTTCCGGGATGTGGATATAGGATTCGCCGCAGTTGACGTCGGTGCCGGCGTGGACGGCTTCGGCCACGGCGTGGACGACGTCCTCGCTGTAGCCGTGGCGGCCGGGCTTGAAGAAGTCGTGGATGGCCCAGCAGTCCGACGTGATCATGCCCTGGAACTTCCATTCGCCGCGCAGGATCGTGTCGATCAGGAACGGGCTGGCGGCGCACGGGATGCCGCGGAAGCGGTTATAGGCCACCATCACTTCCTGCACGTTCGCCTTGGTTACGAGGTCCTTGAAGGCGGGGAGATAGGTCTCGCGCAGGTCACGGTCGCTCACCTCGGCGTCGTAGCTGTGGCGGTTCCATTCCGGGCCGGAATGGACCGCGAAGTGCTTCGCGCAGGCGTGCGCCTTGAGCACCGGCGCATCCGCGGGCCCTTGGAGGCCGCGTACCACGGCCATGCCGAGATGCCCCGTCAGGTACGGGTCTTCACCGTAGGTTTCCATGCCGCGGCCCCAGCGCGGGTCGCGGAAAATGTTGATGTTGGGGGTCCAGAAGGTGACGCCCTGATACCAGCCCGACACGCCTTCCTCCAGCGCCTTGCGGTGCTTGACGCGCGCCTCGTCGCTGACGGCTGTGAATACTGCCTCCAGCAGCGGAGCGTCGAACGACGCTGCCATCCCGATGGGCTGCGGGAACGTCGTGGCCTTGCCGTTGCGCGCCACGCCATGCAGCGCCTCGTTCCACCAATTGTAGGCCGGAATTTCCTGTGACGGAACAGCCCCGGATTCGTGCAGCATCAGCGACGCCTTTTCCTCCAGCGTCAGGTTTGCGACCATCGCCCGCGCCCGGTCTTCAGGTGTGGGACCCTGGGGTGTGGATTTGGAGCAGGAGGCGGCGGCCAGCAGCAGAAGGGCGGCCGAAAGGACAAAGATTCTTTTCATAAGTTCATCGTCTTCTGGATTCACGAAGATACGAAATAATTTTCTATCTTTGTAAGACGCATATAACATCATCACACAATATATGGAATACACGCTTCCCCAAATCGCATCGCAGGTCAGGCGAGACATCGTGCGGATGGTCACGGCGGCGGCTTCGGGCCACCCGGGCGGATCGCTGAGCAGCACGGATTTCCTCACCTACCTGTTCTTCAAGGAAATGAACGTCACGCCGGAGACGTGGCGCCGCAACGGCTTCGGGCTGGACCAGTTCTTCCTCTCGGCCGGCCACATCTCCCCCGTTCTCTACAGCCTGCTCGCCCGCCGGGGCTACTTCCCCGTCGCGGAGCTGGCCACCTTCCGTCGCTTCGGCTCGCGCCTGCAGGGCCATCCTTCCATTGAAAAAGGGCTCCCGGGCGTCAACCAGGCCGCCGGTTCGCTGGGCCAGGGCCTCTCGGTAGGCATCGGCGCGGCGCTCGCCAAGAAACTGTCGGGCGACCCGCACACGGTCTTCGTACTGGTCGGCGACGGCGAAAGCGAGGAGGGCCAGATCTGGGAGGCCGCGATGTCGGCCGCCCACTACAGGGTGGACAATCTGGTGGCGATGACCGACTGGAACCACCAGCAGATCGACGGCACGACCGAGGACGTGGCCGGTCTGGGCGACCTGCGTGCCAAGTGGGAAGCCTTTGGCTGGAGTGTCATCGAGGCCGACGGGCACGACTTCGGCGCCATTGAAGACGCTTTCTCCCGCGCCCGCAGCCTGAAAGGCCGCGGCAAGCCCGTGATGATCCTGTGGCACACAGAAATGGGCCACGGCGTGGACTTTATGGCCGGCACCTGCAAATGGCACGGCAAGAACCCGTCGGTGGAACAGTGCGCCGAAGCGATGAAACAACTCGAAGAAACGATGGGAGACTTTGCTTTATGAAAGAATATATCGACACCGGAAAGAAAGACACCCGTTCGGGCTTCGGCGCCGGACTCGCCGAAATCGGCAACACCAACGACCGCGTCGTCGCGCTGACCGCCGACCTGAAAGGTTCGCTGAAGATGGACGAATTCGCCGCAGCGCATCCCGACCGCTTCTTTGAGGTCGGCATCGCCGAGGCCAACATGGTCGGCATGGCCGCCGGCATGGCCATTGCGGGCTATATCCCGTTCATCGGCACCTTCGCCAATTTCGCGACCGCGCGCGTGATGGACCAGATCCGCCAGTCCGTGTGCTACTCCAAGACCAACGTGAAGATCGCTGCTTCGCACGCCGGCATCACCCTGGGCGAAGACGGCGCCACGCACCAGACCCTCGAGGATATCGGCATCATGCGGATGCTGCCTGAGATGGTGGTCATCAACCCCTGCGACTACAACCAGACCAAGGCGGCGACCATCGCCGCCGCTGCCTGGAACGGCCCCGTCTACCTGCGTTTCGGCCGTCCCGGCGTGCCCAACTTCACGCCCGCCGACCAGAAATTCGAAATCGGCAAGGCTATCAAGCTGAACGACGGTAACGACGTGACGATTATCGCCACCGGCCACCTCGTGTGGGAGGCCATCCAGGCTGCTAAGCAGCTGGAAGAGCAAGGCGTCACGGTCGACCTGATCGACATTGCCACCATCAAGCCGCTCGACAAGGAGGCCGTCATCGCGTCGGCCCTCAAGACCGGCCGCGTGGTCGTGGCCGAGGAGCACCTCATCGCCGGTGGTCTTGGCGAGGTTGTTGCAGGTGTACTTGCCACAACGTGCCCCACGCCCATGCGCTTCGTGGCCATCGACGACCAGTTCGGCCAGAGCGGCAAGCCCGCGGAACTGATGGCCGCCTACGGCCTGGATGCCGCGCACATCGTGGAGGCAGCGTTGTCGCTGCGATGAACGACAGGGAGATTATCAAACTTTATCTGGAAGGCGGACGCGAAGAAGCGTTCCGCCTTCTTGTGCAAACCTACCGGGAGCGCCTCTACTGGCACATCCGCCGGATGGTCCTCGACCACGATGACGCGGACGACTGCCTGCAGAACACCTTTGTCAAGGCGTGGCAGTCACTCGACCGCTTCCGCGGAGATTCGCAGCTCTTCACCTGGCTCTACCGCATCGCCACCAACGAATCGATCACCTTTTTGACCAAGCAGCAGACCCGCGGCGAATGGGCCGACCTCGACGCGGCCCGTCGCCTGTCGTCGGACCCCTGGTTCGACGGCGACCAGCTGCAGCTGGCCCTGCACCGGGCCATCGCCAAGCTTCCGCCCAAGCAGAAGGCCGTGTTCAACCTCCGCTATTTCGACGAGATGCCCTATGAACAAATCGCGCGCGTGCTCGATACCTCGGAGGGCGCACTCAAGGCTTCCTACCACCACGCCTACGAAAAAGTGAAGGCCTGGGTCAAGGAAGAGATCGATGAGAAATATTGAAATTAAACCTTTTAAGAAAACCGTTGTCTAATAAAGAGTATGAACGAACAACAAGATATTCTGGAACGCGCCCGTCAGGCCGGACAGCCTTTCAAAATGCCCGAAGGCTACTTTGAAAGCCTGGAAGACCGTGTGATGGCGCGCATTTCCATGGAAGAGCAGCAGGTGCCTACACGGAGGCAGCGCATCTGGGTGGCGCTCAAGCCCGCCCTCGCGCTCGCCGCCACGTTCGCCCTCATCTTCGGAATGGGCTACGGCGTGCTCTCGCTCACACATACGCTCGACGGCAACCGCGCCGCCGGAACGGCTGCAGGCTATGCCTCCGCCGAGGAAGAACTCATCCTGCCTTCTTCCATCATCAACTATTATCAAACCGGCGATCCCACCGAGTCGGAAGAGGAGATCGACGAGGACACCCTCATCGACTATCTGGCTACCGAAATGAGCTTCTCCGACCTGGCCGAGATTTACGCACAATCGTTTTAGGAAATGAAAAGACTCTTTATCACCGTTGTCTGCCTGCTCGCAGCAACCGCCCTTTTCGCCCAGCCCCAGAAACCCTCTGAGGAGCAGCGCAAGAAGGATTTCGAACGCATCAAAGCCGAGAAGATCGCCTTCATCACCTCGGAGCTCGACCTTTCGCCCGAAGAGGCGCAGGTGTTCTGGCCCGTCTACAACCAGTGCTGGAAAGAATTGCTCGAATCGCACAAGACCATGACGGACGCCTTCTATGCCTTCCACGGCAAGCGGGGCGACGAACTCTCCGACAAGGAACTGGAGGCCAAACTCGACGAGTACATCGCAGCCTCGAAGGCCCACAATCAGGTGATGTCCGACTGGTATCCGAAATTCAGGTCCGTCCTCCCCGTGCGCAAAGTCGCCAAGCTCTACCAGGCTGAAGAGGCCTTCCAGCGAAGGATGATCGACAACCTGAAGAGACAGCACCCCGGGAAACCCCAGGGCAGCAAATAAAAAAAGCGGCTGAGGCCGCTTTTTTTGTTTAATCGAGCTTGAGCACCGCCATGAAAGCGGACTGAGGCACTTCGACCTGGCCGATCTGGCGCATGCGCTTCTTGCCGGCCTTCTGCTTCTCGAGCAGCTTGCGCTTGCGGGTGATGTCGCCGCCGTAGCACTTGGCGGTGACGTCTTTTCTGACCTGGCGCACGGTTTCGCGCGCGATGATCTTCGCGCCGATGGCGGCCTGGATGGCGATGTCGAACTGCTGGCGCGGGATGAGTTCCTTGAGCTTCTCGCAAATCTTGCGGCCGAAGTCATAGGC